>OGRN01000219.1_pt1 | contig 56592 bp, 43 predicted proteins | sample 1553401 | NCBI WGS metagenome assembly OGRN01 (sample SAMEA2580096, study PRJEB22360) | human gut metagenome | biome: human gut; feature: human-associated habitat; material: faeces | place: Denmark | collected 2008/2010 | reverse complement strand
AAACTGCCTGTAACTTCAATTCTTTGGAATATTTCTTGCTTCCCTTTAATGTGAACGCATCTGCTCCCATGGATTCATAATTACGGATCCATTGCTGGAAGGAAGACAGGCTGACATCAAACAAGGATGCGATCTGACGGAGACTTCCCTTTCCGTCCAGATACAGATGTACGGCATAGATCTTATCTTCCACAGATATCTTTCTTTTTGACATAAAATATGCTCCCTCCTAAGTGACAAGTTTTTATTATTTCACTTGTCTACTTAGAAGGGAGCATATCAAAAGTGTACGTCCCCGTTTGTTACCGCAGTGAGAACAGTAGTTCGTCGTAGGTGGGGTATGGCAGGTAGCTGCCGGGGATCAGTGCCTCGGCCTGATCTACGGCCTGCCGCAGGGTGTTCATATCTGCCAGGACTTTGTCGTGATAGTATTTTGCGGTGGCAAGTGCATCTTCCTTGGCCTCGGCTTTGCTGGTGCTCTGATCCAGTGCTTTCAGTGAAGTAAGGATTTCTTCGGATGCAGTGCTGAGGGTGGAGATGATGTCCTTTTCGTAGGAGGACGGGAGTTCTGGCATCAGCTCTTTTTTCTGCAGAACTTCTTCTGTTAAGTCGCTCATGTATGAGAAGAGGGCCGGTGTAAAGTCTTTTTTGACCATATCCTGCATAGCCAGGGACTCGATGTGTATGGTTTTTACATAGTTTTCCAGCTGGATTTCATACCGCGCATAGAGTTCTTCCTTGCTGAAGATATGATGTTTTGTAAATAAGTCGATGTTTTCATCGGCAATGAGTCTTGGCATAGCTTCCGGGAGGGATTTCAGATTATAGAGCCCTCTGCGTGTGGCTTCTTCTACCCATTCCTGTGTGTATCCATTGCCGTTGAACAGGATCTTTTTATGCTTCTTGATCAGATCCTTCAACAGTGCCTGAATGGCGTCGCCCAGCCCGTCTTCCGGGACATCTTTTAACGCGTCATAGATCTGAGAGAGGGACTCTGCCACTGCCGTATTGAGGATGATGTTCGGGTCGGCGACGGACAGAGAACTTCCCGGCATACGGAATTCAAATTTATTTCCGGTAAATGCGAATGGAGATGTACGGTTCCGGTCGGTGGTGTCTTTTGCAAAATGAGGAAGTACGTGAGCCCCGATCTCCATTAATGTCTGTTTTTGTTTTTCAAAGTCAGTCCCTTCTTCAATGGAATGAAGGACTGCGGTCAGCTCATCTCCCAGGAAAATGGAGACGATAGCCGGAGGAGCCTCGTTTCCGCCGAGACGATGGTCGTTTCCGGAGCTTGCCACGGATGCACGCATCAGATCTGCGTATTCATCTACTGCAGTGATGACTGCCAGCAAGAATACCAGGAACTGCTGATTCTCAGCCGGAGTCTTTCCCGGATTCAGCAGGTTTTCTCCACCGTCGGTCACCATGGACCAGTTGTTGTGCTTACCGCTTCCGTTGATGCCTTCAAAAGGTTTCTCATGGAGCAGGCAGGCGTAGTTGTGTTTATCTGCAATTTTCTTCATGATCTCCATGGTAAGCTGATTGTGGTCGACGGCCACGTTAGCAGTACTGTATACCGGGGCAAGCTCATGCTGAGAAGGAGCTACTTCGTTATGCTTGGTTTTGGCCGGAACCCCCAGCTTCCAGAGCTCTTCGTCCAGATCATGCATGTAGGCGGATACCTTCGGCTTGAGTACGCCAAAGTAATGATCCTCCATTTCCTGTCCCTTCGGCGCCGGCGCACCGATGAGGGTACGGCCGCAGAAGAGAAGGTCTTTTCTTTTTTTGTACAGATCCTTGTCAATGAGGAAATATTCCTGCTCAGATCCGATGGTAGTATCTACACGGGTGACATCCTTGCGGCCAAGAAGATGAAGAAGCTTCACGGCCTCCGCATTCAAAGCCTCCATGGAACGAAGAAGAGGCGTCTTCTTATCCAGGGCTTCCCCACTGTAGGAACAGAATGCCGTAGGAATGTAGAGAGAGCCATCCTTAATAAATGCAGGAGAAGTCGGATCCCATGCAGTGTAACCTCTGGCCTCGAATGTGGAACGAAGCCCGCCGGATGGAAAGCTTGAGGCGTCCGGTTCTCCTTTGATCAGCTCTTTTCCGGAAAATTCCATGATCACCTGTCCGTCTCCGGTGGGGGAGATAAAGCTGTCATGTTTCTCCGCGGTGAAGCCGGTCATTGGCTGGAACCAGTGGGTAAAATGGGTTGCTCCATGTTCCCCTCCCCATTCCTTCATGGCGCCAGCCACTACATTTGCCACATCCAGCTCCAGGTGGGTGCCGTTCTGGATCGTCTTATGGAGAGCCTTATAAATGTCCTTAGGAAGACGCTCCCGCATGACCTTATCATTAAAAACAAGGCTTCCGTAAAGTTCCGGTATCAGTTTCATATCGCTCATAAATGCAGCTCCTTTCCAAATTCAAAGCTTGAAAAAGGGCGCTCTGGAATGGATCCAAAGCGCCCTTGCTTCATGCCTTGAAGTATACACGAAAATCAGAAAATGTCAATCAAAAATTGAAAAAAATTTCACAAAGTCTTGGGAGAATCGGGAGAATCTATTTACAAATTTTGAAAAATAGGGTATAAATGTATCTAAGATGACAAAGAGGTCATGCAATCGCTGCAGCAGGCAGTGTGCGCTTCTTTGTCATCTTTTTTATATTTAGGAAATTCCGAAAAAGGGGTGAAAACTTATGGGCAGCAGACAAGGATTATACTGTCCTGAGCTGGAGCATGACAACTGTGGGATCGGCGCAGTGGTAAATATCGACGGAAAGAAAAGCCACAAGATTGTCAGCCAGGCACTGGAGATTGTAGAAAATCTGGAACATCGTGCAGGAAAAGACGCAGAAGGAAAAACCGGAGACGGCGTTGGTATCCTGCTGCAGATTTCCCATTCATTTTTTCAGAAAGCCTGTAAAAAAGAAGGCATTGAAATTGGAGAGGAGAGAGAATATGGCATCGGCATGTTTTTCTTTCCCCAGAATGAACTAAAGAAAAACGAATCAAAAACCATGTTTGAAACCATTGTAAAGGGCGAAGGGCTTCGGTTCCTTGGATGGAGAAAAGTTCCGACCAATCCGGATGTGCTGGGAAATAAGGCAAAGGCTTGTATGCCGGATATCTGGCAGGCATTTATTGAAAAACCGCAGGAGGTGGAAACGGGTCTTGCATTTGACAGAAGACTTTATATCGTCCGCCGGGAGTTTGAACAGAGCAGCACAGATACCTATGTCGTATCATTGTCCAGCCGTACCATCGTATATAAGGGAATGTTTTTAGTAGGACAGCTGCGGACTTTTTATCAGGATCTGCAGAGCAAAGACTATCAGTCTGCCATCGCCATGGTCCATTCCCGGTTCAGTACCAACACGGAACCCAGCTGGGAAAGGGCGCATCCGAACCGTCTGATCGTACATAATGGAGAGATCAATACGATCCAGGGAAATGTCGACCGGATGCTGGCAAGAGAGGAGAACATGGCGTCCCGGTATTTTGAAGGGAAGCTTTCCAAGATTCTTCCGGTGGTGGAAAGAAGCGGATCCGATTCCGCCATGCTGGACAATGCATTGGAATTTATGATGATGAACGGCATGGATCTGCCGCTGGCAGTGATGGTGACGATCCCGGAACCATGGGCGAACAACGACACCATTTCTCAGGACGAGAAAGATTTCCATCAGTATTATGCAACGATGATGGAGCCATGGGATGGACCGGCATCAATATTGTTCAGTGACGGGGACATGATGGGAGCCGTCCTGGACCGGAACGGTCTTCGTCCATCCCGGTATTATCTGACCAGAGATAACTGTCTCTACCTGTCTTCCGAGACTGGCGTGTTGGAAGAGATCAGGGAAGAAGACATCAAAGAAAAAGGAAGAATCCACCCGGGAAAACTTCTGGTGGCAGATACCGTCAGCCACAGGCTTAAAACTGACGAAGAACTGAAGGAGTATTATGCGAAGAAACAGCCATACGGCGAGTGGCTGGACCAGCATATGATTGAGCTGAAGGATCTGAAGATCCCGAACCAGATGGTGGAACAATATACAGAGGAGACCTGTGCAAGACTCAGGAAGGCTTTTGGGTATGCCTATGAAGAATACCATGACACCATCATGAACATGGCGCTGAATGGATCAGAAGGTATCACAGCCATGGGAATCGATACGCCGCTGGCTGCACTCTCAAAAGAGTATCAGCCCCTCTTTTATTATTTTAAACAGCGGTTTGCCCAGGTAACCAATCCACCGATCGATGCGGCAAGAGAGGAAATTGTTACCAATACCAGTGTCTACATCGGAAAAGAAGGCAATCTCCTGAAAGAATATCCGGAGAACTGTCAGGTATTGAAAGTAATGAACCCCATCCTGTCAGATACAGATCTCTTAAAGATCAAGACGATGAACGTGCCGGGATTTTCTGTGGCAGAGGTTCCGATCATCTGCTATAAAAATACTCCCTTTGATAAGGCTCTGGAACGGCTGTTCCTGGATGTAGACAAAGCCTATAAAGACGGGGCAACCATTGTGATCCTGACTGACAGAGGGGTGGATGAGACCCATGTGGCTCTGCCGTCTCTTCTGGCGGTTTCCGCAGTACACCATTATCTGGTACGGACCAGAAAGAGTACCTCACTTTCCCTGATCCTGGAGTCAGGAGAGCCAAGAGAGGTCCATCACTTTGCTACCCTTCTTGGATATGGAGCCTGTGCAGTCAATCCTTATCTTGCCCATGAGACCATCCGGGAAATGATCGAGAAGGGACTGCTGAAAAAGGACTATTATGCGGCAGTACAGGATTACGACCATGCCATCTTAAGCGGCATCGTAAAGATTGCCTCCAAGATGGGAATCTCTACCATCCAGTCCTATCAGGGGGCTCAGATTTTTGAGGCCATCGGCATCTCCAAAGAAGTGATCGAACGGTATTTTACCAATACCGTCAGTCGTGTGGGCGGCATCACGATGGAAGATATCCAGGCAGACGTAGAAAAACTCCACCGGGCGGCTTTTGATCCGCTGGGACTGGGAACGGATCTGACCCTGGAAAGCATCGGACGCCATAATTTCCGAAGCCAGGGCGAGCATCACCGCTATAATCCGGAGACCATCCACCTTCTGCAGCAGGCAGTCTGGAACAACGACTATGACACATTCAAGAAATATACTTCGCTTGTAGATCAGGAGGACACCGGGTATCTTAGGAGCCTTTTGGAGTTTGATTATCCAGAGGAAGGCATTCCCATCGACCAGGTGGAAAGCGTAGAAAAAATTGTACAGCGTTTTAAGACGGGTGCCATGTCCTATGGCTCTATCTCCCAGGAGGCCCACGAGACACTGGCTCTTGCCATGAACGCGATCCATGGGAAGTCCAACAGTGGAGAAGGAGGAGAGTCTCCGGAGCGTCTGGAGTCCAAGGGAACCAAAGAAAACCGCTGCTCTGCCATCAAGCAGGTGGCGAGCGGAAGATTCGGCGTGACCAGCCGGTATCTGGTCAGCGCAGACGAGATCCAGATCAAGATGGCTCAGGGGGCAAAGCCAGGCGAGGGCGGACACCTGCCGGGGAAAAAGGTATATCCCTGGATTGCAAAGACCCGGTATTCCACACCGGGCGTCAGCCTGATCTCGCCGCCGCCTCACCATGACATTTATTCTATTGAGGATCTGGCGCAGCTGATCTATGACCTGAAAAATGCAAATAAACAGGCCAGAATCTCGGTTAAACTGGTGTCCGAGGCCGGTGTAGGAACTATCGCCTCCGGTGTGGCAAAGGCGGGGGCCCAGGTTGTATTGATCTCCGGGTACGACGGAGGAACCGGCGCGGCGCCGGGAAGCTCCATCCATAATGCCGGGCTTCCATGGGAACTGGGACTGGCAGAAACCCATCAGACTCTGTTGAAAAACGGGCTCCGGGGCCGGATCAAAGTGGAGACGGACGGGAAGCTTATGAGTGGACGGGACGTGGCCATTGCGGCTATGCTGGGGGCAGAGGAGTTTGGATTTGCGACAGCCCCGCTGGTAGCTTTAGGCTGTGTAATGATGAGAGTCTGCAATAAGGACACCTGCCCGATGGGAGTGGCGACTCAGAATCCAAAGCTTCGGAAGTGCTTCAAAGGGAAACCGGAATACGTGATCCACTTCATGAAATTTATTGCTCAGGAGCTTCGGGAATACATGGCACGTCTGGGTGTACGCACGGTGGATGAGCTGGTTGGAAGAAGTGAATTCCTGAAGAAAAAAGAAAATCCTGCCAATCCAAGAGGTGAAAGGATTGACCTGAGTGCGGTGCTGAACCATCCGTATTCTGCTGAGAATAATGTGCCGGGTACCTATGATTTTGAACTGGAAAAGACACTGGACGAAACCGTTTTGCTGAAAGAACTGGGCGCAAAGCTGGAAAAAGGCCTGCCGGGAGAGGTGAATGTTCATGTGAAGAATACGAACCGTACCTTCGGGACGATCTTTGGATCAGAGATCACCAGAAGGTATCCGGAAGGGCTTGAGGATGACACCTACCAGATCCATTGTACCGGGACAGGAGGTCAGAGCTTTGGCGCATTTATCCCGAAGGGTCTGACGATCGAACTCTGGGGAGACAGTAATGATTACTTTGGAAAAGGACTTTCCGGCGGACAGCTGATCATCGCACCGCCCAAAGAGAGCAGTTATCCGGCGGAAGACAACATGATCATCGGAAATGTGGCATTTTACGGGGCTACTTCCGGGAAGGCGTTTGTCAGAGGTATGGCAGGAGAACGGTTCTGTGTGCGCAACTCCGGAGCCACTGTAGTGGTGGAGGGCGTGGGTGACCACGGCTGTGAATATATGACAGGAGGAAAGGCGGCCATTCTTGGACGGACCGGCAAGAACTTTGCCGCAGGTATGAGCGGCGGGATCGCTTATGTACTGGATGAGGAAAATGCGCTGTACCGGAATATCAATAAAGAAATGATCACCATGGAAGACGTGGCACAGAAGGCGGACAGAGAAGAGCTGCGCCGGCTGATCAGAGAGCATGTGGAAAAGACCGGGTCCTCTAAAGGACAGAAGATCCTGGAGGCATTTGAGGAGTACCTTCCGAAGTTTAAAAAGATCATCCCCAATGATTACAAGAAGATTCTGAAACTGAGCCTGCACTACGAGGAGCTGGGAATGAATCCGGAGCAGGCACAGGTAGAAGCCTTCTATGAGAGTACGGGACAGAAACGGACAGGAGGGATATAAAAGATATGGGAAAAGCAACAGGATTTTTAGAATATGAGCGTAGAACGGGACCTTGCAGGCCTCCGAAGGAGCGGATCGGCGATTTCCATGAATTTCATGAGAGCCTTCCGTTAAAAGAACAGAAACTGCAGGGAGCAAGATGTATGGAGTGTGGAATTCCATTCTGTCAGTTTGGGGCCATGTTAAATGGCATGGCGTCTGGATGTCCGCTTCACAACCTGGTGCCGGAGTTTAATGATCTGGTCTACCGGGAAAATCTGGAGGGCGCATATATGCGCCTTCAGCGGACCAACTGCTTTCCGGAGTTTACCTCCCGCGTATGTCCGGCACTCTGTGAGGCGGCCTGTACCTGTAATGTGAACACAGAACCAGTGTCCACCAAGGAAAATGAGAAGACGATCATCGAGTATGCGTTTGCACATGATCTGGTGAAAGTGGAGCCCCCGAAGGTCCGTACCGGATATCAGGTAGCGGTGATCGGCAGCGGACCTTCCGGTCTGGCAGCAGCGCTGCAGCTGAACCGGCGTGGGCATAAGGTAACCGTATTTGAGCGTAAAGACCGCATCGGGGGGCTTTTGATGTATGGGATTCCCAATATGAAGCTGGAAAAATCGGTGATCGAGCGGCGGCGGAAGCTGATGGAAGAGGAAGGAATCACCTTCATTACTGGAGTAGACGTGGGAAAGGACATGAAGGCGGCTTCGATCCTGAAGGAATTTGACCGGGTCGTTCTGGCCTGCGGAGCATCTCAGGCCAGGGATATCAAGGCGCCTGGAAGAGATGCGAAAGGGATCCGCTTTGCGGTAGACTTTCTGTCAGAAGTGACGAAAAAGCTTTTGGACTCCGGGTTTGAGGAAGTACCTTATTCCCTGGCAAAGGGAAAACATGTGGTGGTCATCGGCGGCGGAGACACCGGAAATGACTGTGTGGGAACGGTGATCCGTCTGGGGGCAAAATCAGTCACTCAGCTGGAGATGATGCCAAAACCTGCCGAGGAACGCACACCGTCTAATCCGTGGCCGGAGTGGCCGAGGGTTCTGAAGACAGACTACGGCCAGGAAGAGGCCATTGAGGTATTCGGGCAGGATCCAAGAGTGTACCAGACTACCGTAGAGGAATACATTAAAAACAGCAAAGGAGAACTTTGCAAGATTAAAACGGTAGATCTGGAATCCAGGAAAAACGAGAAGACCGGGCGGATGGAAATGTGTCCGGTGCCTGGAAGTGAAAAAATCATTCCGGCAGACCTGGTGCTGATCGCGGCAGGATTTACCGGAGCCCAGGACTATATCATGGACGCGTTCGGCGTAGAAAAGACGCCCCGGGGAACAGTGGCAGATAAAGAATATGAGACTTCTGTGCCGAAAGTCTTTACCGCAGGCGATATGCGAAGAGGCCAGTCTCTTGTGGTATGGGCCATCCATGAAGGAAGAGAGGCGGCTAAGGCGGTAGATGCCTCTTTGATGGGCTATACGAATCTTTTATAAGAAAATGTGAATGATATGGCAAAGACAGACCGGGGCTGCAGGCATTGTTGGATGCATGCAGCCCCGGTTTTCTTTTCTAAAATAAGGCGGCCAGGCTTTCCGTATAAGGAGGATAACAGATACCTTTTTCGGTGACAATAGCGGTGATCAGGCTGTGGTCTGTCACGTCAAAAGCGGGATTGTAGCACTTCACATCTTTTAAAGCCATCGGCTCCTTGTAAAATTTTTCTTTGATTTCTTCTGGTTTTCTAAGCTCAATCTGGATATCGTCTCCCGTAGGGCAGTTCATATCGATGGTGGAGGTGGGACCCAGCACGTAGAAGGGAATCTGATAATAACGGGCCAGGACGGCGACTCCACTGGTTCCGATTTTATTAGCAGTATCGCCGTTGGCGGCCACACGGTCGCATCCTACCATGCAGGCCTGGATCCAGCCGTTTTTCATCACGATACTGGCCATGTTATCACAGATCAGGGTCACGTCGATCCCGGCTTTCTGAAGCTCATAGGAAGTGAGCCTTGCTCCCTGCAAAAGCGGCCTTGTTTCATCAGCGAATACCCGGAAGTTCATACCCTTTTCCTTCCCGAGGAAGAGAGGCCCCTGTCCGGTGCCGTACCGGGAGGTGGCCAGAGGTCCGGCGTTGCAGTGGGTAAGGACACCATCACCCTCCTTCAAAAGAGACAGACCATATTCCGAGATGGCTCGGCACATGCGGATGTCCTCCTGATGGATGGCCTGACATTCTTTTTTCAGAAGATTCAGGATGTCTGGTATGCTTTTTTTCTTGTTTTCTGTGACCACGCGTTCCATACGGTTCAGTGCCCAGCTTAAGTTGACTGCAGTCGGACGGGAGGAGCAGAGATAGTCTTTATGTTTCTGAAAAATATGCAGGAATTCTTCATAATCGGCAGCTTTGATCTGTCTGGCAAGGCAGTAGATCCCATATCCGGCACAGATCCCGATAGCCGGGGCGCCTCTTACCTTCAGCTGATGAATGGCCTCCCAGATGTCCTCTGCTGTCGTCAGGGTCAGATATTCAGTCCGGGAGGGAAGCTTTGTCTGATCGATAATGACGACGCCGGAGCAGTCGTCGCTTAGTCTTACACTTTCTATGTGGGTAATTTCATTGAGCTGGCTCATAGAAGCCTCCTTTCGAAATTTTTCTATGGACTTATTGTATCATATCCGTGACAGCGAAAAAACGGGATGATATAATAAGTTCACGTCAGGTTTATGGGAAATGCAGAGAGGTGAGAAGTATGGAAAACGGTTATGAACCACCTTTTACAATGACAGAAGAAATCATGAATCTTGTGATTGAAATTGGGGAACTGGCAGGGCAGATCTCGGTATATGAAAATCTGTCTATGAATCCCAGACTGCGGCGCGAAAATAGGATTAAAACGATTCATTCATCTCTTGCGATTGAAAATAATACATTAACAATTGACCAGGTGACAGATGTAATCGAGGGGAAAAAAGTACTTGCGCCGCCCCAGGATATCAGGGAAGTAAAAAATGCATATGAAGCATATGAAGAACTTCAGAAAATGGATCCATACTCGATCAAAGATTTACTGAAAGCACATTGCTATATGATGAATGGACTGATAGAGGAGGCCGGTACTTTTCGCAGCAAAAACGCAGGGGTATATAGTGGGGCTAAGTTGATTCATGCAGGAACTCCGGCAAATTATGTTCCAGATTTAATGCAGCAATTGTTTTCCTGGCTGAAAAGTTCCGGCATGCATCCTCTGGTAAAGGCATGTATTTTTCATTATGAGTTTGAATTTATTCATCCTTTTGCGGATGGAAATGGACGGACTGGAAGATTATGGCATTCTCTGATTTTACAGAAATGGAAGAGTTTTTTTGCATGGCTTCCGATAGAAACTATGATCCATGAAAATCAGGAAGGATATTACCAGGCAATCCATTTATCTAATACAGAGGGAGAAGCAACGAGCTTTGTGGAATTTATGCTTCGGATGATAAGGGATACCCTTTTAGAGATTCTGGAAAGCCAGAAGAACAGGGACAAATTAAAATCCGGAGAAAATTCAACGTTAGAGTCAGAGCTCTTATCACTGCTTGCATCCAATGGAAAAATGTCGGCAAAAACAGCGGCAGAAGTCCTGAAGGTTTCTCAGCGCCAGGTAGAACGATGTATTGCTGCTTTGAAGAAAGCTGGAAAGCTGGAGCGGATTGGTGCAAATCGAAATGGGAGCTGGAAAGTAAAATTGTGATGATTTATAAAAGATTGTGGAATAAATGTCGGAATAAATGTCGGAATAAATGTCGGAATAAATGAGTGATTTTTGAATGAAGGAAGAACTGCATCATCCAGGCCATGGATGTCAGTTCTTCCTTTTGTGATATTTCAGCAGAATCTTCCATTTCACAAAATGAACATACTTTTACCACATATATTTCAAACTTACCGCTTATATTGTTAGCATCAGTGCGCTGTGTCTTATGCAGAGTACAATAAAAGCAATGGAACGGGAGGAATGGCATTGATAGAAGTAAAAAATCTCACCAAACGCTATGGAAAGCATCTGGCTGTGGATGACTTAAGCTTTACGGTGGAGAAAGGGCAGATTTATGGATTTCTGGGGCCAAACGGGGCCGGGAAATCTACTACCATGAACATCATGACGGGATACCTGGGCGCAACAAAAGGTCAGGTATTGATCGACGGGCACGATATTCTGAAGGAACCCGAGGAGGCCAAAAGGTGTATCGGATACCTGCCGGAGCAGCCGCCCCTCTATATGGAGATGACGGTACAGGAATATCTTGCGTTTGCAGCAGAGTTAAAAAAGATAGCGAAAGAAGAACGTGAGATCCAGATTGAAAAGGCAATGGGTCTGACAAGGCTTTCAGAGGTCAGAAACCGGCTGATCAGCAATCTGTCCAAGGGTTATAAGCAAAGGGTGGGACTGGCTCAGGCAATTCTTGGATTTCCGGAGATTATCATCCTGGATGAACCTACGGTCGGACTGGATCCAAAGCAGATCATCGAGATCCGGGAACTGATCCGGAAGCTGGCAAAGGAGCACACTGTCATTCTGAGCTCCCATATTCTTGCGGAGATCCGGGAGGTCTGCGACTATATCATGATCATTGCAAAGGGGAAGCTGGTGGCGAGTGATACGCCGGAAAACCTGGAAAATGAGATGAGCGGAACCGCCCACGTAGAAATAGAAGTCCGCCGGGAACAGAAGGAAGTAGAACAGGTTCTAAACCAGATCAGACAGATCAGGCATGTGGACTATACACTGCAAGAAGACGGTACGGTGAAGGCGCAGATCGAGGTCAAAGGCGCTGAAGACATCCGGGAGCAGATCTTTTTCGCATTTGCAGAGAAGAAGATGCCCCTTCAGACACTCAAACTAAATAAGTCGACCCTGGAAGACATCTTCCTGGAGCTGACACAGAAATAAAAGAAGGGGAGGTTACATAGAATTGAAAGCAATCTATAAACGAGAATTAAACTCTTATTTTCACACCATGATCGGATATGTGTTCATTGCATTTCTGGTTGCATATACTGGTGTGTATTTTATGGCATATAACCTGAATTATGGGTATCCCTATTTTTCTTATGTACTGACGGGGATCTTGTTTGTTCTTCTGATCGCAATCCCGGTCCTGACCATGCGAAGCTTTGCGGAAGACCGGAAAAATAAGACGGACCAGCTGCTTCTGACGTCTCCGGTCAGCCTGACAAAGGTCGTTCTGGGAAAATATCTTGCTATGGTGACGATCCTGGCAGTCCCCTGTGTGATCTATCTGATTTTTCCACTGATCATCAAGGCTCAGGGAACAGCATATATTCTGACAGATTATCTGTCAATCCTGATGTTTTTCCTGCTGGGCTGCGTATATATTTCCATCGGTATTTTTATTTCCTCGCTGACAGAGAGTATCATCATCGCGGCCATCGGAACGATGGGAATTCTGGTTGCACTGTATCTGTGGGACGGAATTCTGGGCTTTCTTCCCTCAGGGGCAGGTACGAATGCGATCGGTGCGGCAGTCATCTTATCCCTGATTGCCTTTGGGATCTGGCAGATGACAAAAAACTGGATTCTGGGCGCCGGGGCCGAGATTATCATACTGGCAGGCACAGCTGTGGCCTATGCGGTCCGTTCTGAGCTGTTTGAAAATCTTCTTCCGAATCTTCTGGGCAAGTTGGAGCTGACGACTCCGCTTACCGTGATCACAGAAAGCAGTTACTTGGATGTCAGTGGGATTATTCTCTATCTTTCTTTGATCGTAGTCTTTCTGTTTCTGACGATACAGATGATTCAGAAAAGACGCTGGAGTTAGGAGGGCATTATGAAGGAAAAAATAAAAAATATCTTTAACAGTACAAGCGCCACATGGAAAAACGGCAGTTATAGCGTGGGGCTGATTGTTCTTGTGATCGCGATTGTGATCGTTATCAATATGATTGCCGGTCAGCTTCCGGAAAGTATCCGTAATATTGACATCAGTGACAATCGGATTTACGAGATTTCAGATACCAGCCGGGAGATTTTAAAAGACCTGGATCAGGATGTGACTTTTACTGTATTTGCCGAAAAATCTTCTACCGATGACATGATCAAGACTTTTCTGGACAAATATACATCTCTGTCAGATAAAATCAGTGTGGAATGGGTGGATCCGGTACTTCATCCTTCAGAACTGACGGAGAACAATGTAAGCGAAGACACAATTTTAGTTTCCTGTAAAGAGACAGGGAAAACGACTACGGTCGCGTTTTCGGATATTCTGGTGACGGATGAATATTCTTACTATACGACAGGCACCTCATCTGCGACAGAGTTTGACGGAGAAGGGCAGCTTACCGGCGCGGTCAATTATGTTACCTCAGATTCCCAGAAGAAGATTTATTATACCACCGGGCATGGAGAGTCTTCTTTTTCCTCATCTGTTACAGATCTGCTGGATAAGAGCAATATGACAGAGGAAGAACTGAATCTCATCATGACGGGAGAGATTCCGGAAGACTGTGATCTTTTATTTATGTATTCTCCGGTAACCGATATCACGGAGGATGAACAGGCGCTCTTAAAAGATTACATTGCTCACGGCGGAAAGGTTTATATCACCCTGCCCTCAGAAAAGAAAGAAGAGACGCCTAATCTGGATGCGCTGCTTACCTCCTATGGGATGACTCCGGCAGACGGATACATCGCAGATATGTCCCGGAACTATCAGGGAAACTATTATTATATCTTTCCACAGATCAGTGCCTATGATGAGATGGCAGAGGGTCTGTCTTCCAATATGGTGCTGCTGATCAATGCACATGGACTGACCATCACGGATCCTGAGACAGATACGATTACAGTATCATCCTTTATGGACACTTCCGACCAGGGATATGCAGTGACAGAAGACAGTCAGACGGAAGGAACCTACAGCCTGGGAGCTGTGGCGACACAGACCCTTTCTGCAGAAGATACGGCCGAGGAAGGTACATCCGGAGATAGTGAAGAAGAACTGGAGGAAGGACGGCTGACGGTTGTTGCGGCCGACAGCCTGATCGATCCGCAGATCACGGACGCATTTTCGACTCTGGAGAATCTGGACTTGTTTATGAATACTATTTCTGCAAATTTTGATGATGTGCAGAATGTGGCGATCGAGGCCAAGAGCCTGCAGGTAACCTATAATACGATGCAGCACGCAGGGGTCATCAGTCTGTTCCTGATCATTGGTATTCCGCTGATCATCTTAGTATTTGGATTTGTACAGTGGTGGAAGCGTAGAAAAGTATAGAAGGAGGCAGGATATGAAGCAGAAAAAAACAATGCTGCTGCTTTGCGGCGCCCTGGCGACGCTGCTTTGCTGCTACGGCGGCCTTGCGGTGTGGAATGACCATCAAAAAGAGCAGGCAGAAGCGGAAGAAGAAGCGTCGAAGATCTATCTTGTTGACGCGGAAGACCTGACGGCTGTGTCCTATACGGATGGGGAAAGCACATTAGGATTTGTAGAAGAGGACGGTACCTGGTATGACACAGCGGACAAAGAGATTCCGATGAATCAGGAGGTGGTCGGCGGCTTTGCAGATACGGTGGCTTCTCTGTCCGCTAAGAGAGAACTGAAAGACCCGGATGATGTGGCAGATTACGGACTGGACGCGCCGGCTTATACGATCAGTTATACGACAAAAGATGGAGAGGAAGGCGCCGTCTATATCGGTGATATGACCGGAGAAGACTACTATGCCATGGTAGAAGGCTCGGACCGGATCTATACCATTTCCGACGATCTGCCTTACAGTATGGATTTTGATCTTTCCGGATATATCCAGAAGGATACTGTGCCGTCCATCAGCAGTGGAAATCTGAAAAAGGTAGAGGTTACAGAAAATGGCGCCACGACTGCTTTTGAGGATGAGGATGACCTTGGTGAACTTGCCGGTGGATGGGGAACGCTTACGTTGACGGAGCTTGCAGACTATCATGTGACGGACGATACGCTGGCAGACTACGGGCTTGATGAGGCCTCCAGGATTACGGCTGTGGCGGAATATGAAGATACTGATACCGGAGATGAGGAGTCGTTTACCGTGTATTTAGGAAGTACAGATGAAAATGGAAACAGATATGTTATGGTGGATGATTCGGTGCTGGTATATACCGTAAGCAGCAGTGTGGCAGACAATATGATCACGGTAGAAGAAACGGCAGATAATGAGACCTCAGATTAGCGGACTGGTTGAAAAACCGCTCACATATGGTATAATACATCCGAATTAAGATATGATGTGAGAGGCAAAAGATGAAGAAGACAGAGACAGACACTTCCAGGCTGATCCGGCGTACCGACCGGTTTCAGGTGGTCCTCATCGGAGAGGGACTGATCATCGGTGGAATCGGAGGATTTGTTGTACTCTTGTACCGGATGGCGCTGGAATATGCAGGCATATGGATGAAAGGCATCCTGTACTGGGCGGGAGGGCATCCGGCCCGTATCGCGGGATGGTTTGTCATCCTGGCTCTGCTGGCCTATGTGGTCAGCAGGCTGTTAAAATATGAACCGATGATTTCCGGCAGTGGGATACCGCAGCTGGAAGGAGAGATGGTAGGAAAACTTTCCCAGAAGTGGTGGAGGGTTCTTCCGGCCAAATTCCTGGGAGGATTTTTATGTATCTTCGGAGGACTGGCGCTGGGAAGGGAAGGTCCGTCTATCCAGCTGGGAGCAATGGTGGGGCAGGCGGTTTCCCGGGGGCTTTTCCGAGGAAAAACAGAAGAAAAGTATTTGCTGACCTGCGGTGCCAGCGCAGGACTTGCAGCAGCATTCCATGCACCGCTGGCAGGAGTGATGTTTTCCCTGGAGGAGGTACACAAAAACTTTTCGGCGTCTGTCCTGGTATCTGCCATGACCTCGGCCTTGACGGCAGATTTCCTGTGTTCCGTGGTGACGGGGACGGATACGGTGTTTCAGTTTGATATTCTTCATGTACTGCCGCCGGAGCATTATGGATTGATCCTGGGACTGGGCGTGATCCTCGGGGTGTCTGGAGCCTTTTATAACTGGTTTACGCTGAAAGTCCAGTCACTCTATCAGAAGGCTTCCGGCCTGTCTCAGTGGCAGAAGCTCCTGATCCCGTTTTTCCTGGCCGGAATCCTAGGGTTTACTGCACCAGAGCTTCTTGGCACAGGGCACAGCCTGATCGAGGAAGTAACGAACACCAGCATGGCACTTGGAACGATTTTATTCCTTCTGGTGGGAAGATTTCTGTTTTCTGCTGTCAGTTTTGGATCAGGGGCCCCGGGAGGAATCTTTTTTCCGCTGCTGGTGATCGGGGGACTGACAGGTGGAGCGTATGCAGAGGTCTTTGTCCGTTTTTTTGATATGGATCCGGTCTATATCAACAACTTTGTCCTGCTTGCCATGGCCGGGTATTTTTCAGCCATTGTCCGGGCGCCGCTGACGGGGATCATCCTGATCTTTGAGATGACAGGATCTCTCAGTCAGATGCTGTCCCTTGCAATCGTATCTATCGCGGCGTATATTACGGCCACCCTTCTTCATTCGACGCCGATCTATGAGAGCCTTCTGGACAGGCTTTTGCAAAGACAGGGCCAGAAGGGGAATGCTTCCCATGGCCAGAAGATTCTGGCGGAATTTGTGGTAGAAGAAGGCTCTTCTATGGATGGCATAAGAATTGCAGAAGTGACTCTGCCAAAGGAATGTCTGCTGGTGTCTGTGAAACGGGGAACCCAGGAGATCATCCCCAGAGGAAGGACCAGACTCCAGGTAGGTGATGTGGTAGTGGTTCTGGCCAGGGAGGAGGAAGAACCGCTGATCCATGACCAGATGGAAATGTTGTGCAGGGAAAAGGTTTGAAAATTTTTCTTGCAATCCCCAAAAAGTTGTGTTAACATTAGAACCAAATTTTATTGTAGTAAAGCGTTGAAAGAGACTCTGTCTTCTGGAACTTGACAGGAATGGGGCGTCACCGACTGAGAGCGCCGCTTGAGGAATGAGGACAATAGGGAACACTCTGGAGCAGACCGGTTGAACATAAAAGTAGGCCGGTACGTGGGCACTCGTTACGTGCAAGAGCGGAAGCCTGATGCAAAGATGCACAGGGTTCAATGCGGGTGGTACCGCGGATAGCGATGATGATATCCGTCCTGGAATAATAGAAGTGTATTCTGGGGCGGTTTTTCTTTTTCTATAAAAGCGCTGTTCGTCCCGCAGGCGAAAAAAGGAGGTACAAATATATGGATTATGTGACAGGTGTGAAAAAACCACAGACGATGGAGATTAGCGAGCTTCTGGCGAAGGCAGAACAAGGAGGGGAAGTCCTGGTAAACGGGGCGGTCCATACAATCCGTGATATGGGGACCGTCTCCTTTGTGATCCTGAGAAAGCGGGAAGGACTGCTGCAGTGTGTCTATGAAGAAGGAACTGCAGGATTCCCCAGGAAACTGATCAAAGAGGCGGCTGCCATCGAGGTGACCGGCCTGCTGGAAAAGAACGAAAAGGCTCCCGGAGGAATTGAGATCCGTATGACGGGTGTAAAGATTTTAAGTGAACCTTCTGGCGGACAGATGCCCCTTGCCATTTCGAAATGGAAACTGAATACATCTCTGGAAGCAAAGCTGAATTACCGTTCCATCGCACTGAGAAATATAAGGGAGAGAGCAAAGTTCCGTCTGCAGGAGGGCCTTACCCGGGCCTTCCGGGATTTCCTGTATGGGCAGGAATTTACGGAGATTCATACACCTAAGATCGGCGCAAAAAGTGCAGAAGGCGGAGCAAACCTGTTTAAACTGGAATACTTTCACCGTCCGGCGGTGCTGCAGCAAAGCCCCCAGTTCTATAAGCAGATGATGGTAGGTGTGTTTGACCGTGTATTTGAGACGGCGCCGGTATTCCGGGCAGAGAAGCATAATACCAAGAGACATTTAAACGAATATACCAGTCTGGATCTGGAGATGGGCTATATCGAAGGCTTTGAGGATCTCATGGCGATGGAGACAGGGTATCTCCAGTATGCGATGGATCTTCTTGACAGGGAATACAGACATGAACTGGATATCCTGGGACTGAGCCTGCCAAAGACAGATCAGATCCCGGCGGTACGGTTTGACAAGATTAAGGAACTGGTATCTGAAAAATATGGACATAAGATCCGTAACCCCTTCGATCTGGAACCAGAAGAAGAGGTGCTGATCGGAAGATATGCAAAAGAGGAATGGGACAGCGATTTCGTATTTGTGACCCATTATCCTTCAAAGAAACGTCCGTTTTATGCCATGGATGATCCGGAGGATCCCAGGTATACATTAAGCTTTGACCTGTTGTATAATGGAATGGAGATCACCACCGGAGGACAGAGGATCCATGATTACCAGAAGCTTCTGGAAAAGATAGAAGCAAGGGGAATGACGACAGAAGGAATGGAGCAGTACCTGATGACCTTCCAGCATGGAATGCCGCCTCACGGAGGACTCGGAATCGGTCTGGAACGTTTTACCATGATGCTGGTGGGAGAGGACAACGTTCGGGAGACCACATTGTTCCCAAGAGATCTGAGCAGACTGGAGCCATAAAAGAGGCTCCACAGGGATGAGAGGTTAGAGTTATGTTTGGAAGAAGATGTACACTTTGCGGGGGGAAACTTAATAGTCACGGAGTATGTAAGGAATGCGGACTGGACAACAATAAGAATGACAGGAATTACCGGGTAAACAAAAGCGACTGTGATCATCAGCCGCTGACCCATGTGCATGAGGACAAATATCGTACAGAACCGGTACGGCAGACGCGGCCAATGCAGCCCCGGAATCCGGTGCAGAATCCGGAGCCCAGGCGGGGGAAGAGAAAGGATGCCGTGAGGCAGACGAAAGATGCCAGGGGAAAGAGAAAACGGGGATGTATGATCGCCCTCATTGTCATCATACTGGTAATTGCAGTTTTTACTACTTTCGGAGGAGTAATCTCTGGGGTCATCAGAAACCTGCGGAATGGAGACGGGCTTTCTTACGAAGGCTACGGAAGCACAGAGGATCCTTATGCCAATGTGACAAGAGAAATCCCGGAAGAGGGAGAAACGCATGAGTATCAGCTGGATTCCGGCACTTATATTGTGGGTGTGCATATTCCTGAAGGGATCTATCAGGCAGATACGGACGACGACTTTGATGTAGTCAGTGTCCATGACTATGACGAGGGCATTTATCTGTATGAATATAAAGGAAAGACCGGCGGAAATTACCTGGATGATCTGAGGCTCTATCAGGGAGCGGAGGTGGAGATCGATACAATGACGCCGGTTACGCTCTCTACGTCCAACGCACAGACAGATCTGATGGCAGGGGAAGACAATCCGTTGACTGAAACCTATGTATTATCCGGAGAGCAGACGGCCGGGGAGAATTTTGAGCCCGGAGTTTATGACCTGGAAGTAGACGACGGCGTTGCCGAGATCACGGTGGAGATTGTATATCCAGACGGGGAATATCAAGGAGAACTGTATCAGGAAAAGACATTATATATGGGACCAGAAAGCTCTACCGGAAGGATATACCGAAATCTTGTTCTGCCGGAAGGCGCAGTATTCCGCTGTGAGGACGACGTCACGGTGTCTCTGACGCCCAGTGAAGTGATCGAGTCTTCAGACTATTTTTCATATTACGAAAACCACTAGGAGGATAGAATATGGCAAATCAGATATCAGATGAGACGATAGAATACGTCGGCATTCTCGCCAAACTGGAGCTGTCAGGGCAGGAAAAGGAAGATGCCAGGGCAGATATGGAGAAGATGCTGGATTATATTGATACATTGAACGAGCTGGATACAGAAGGAGTCGAGCCCCTGTCCCATGTATTCCCGGTCCAGAATGTATTCCGGGAGGATGTGGTGGAAAACGGCGATGGCAGTGAGGAGACGCTGGCTAATGCACCGCTTTCCAAGGACCGCTGCTTTAAGGTGCCAAAAACGATCGGATAGATATTTGGACAGGAGGAACAGTGATGGAAATTCAAAGTATGACAGCAAAAGAGCTGGGAGGACAGATTCAGGCAGGAAAGTTGTCAGCCGTGGAGGCTGCAGATGCTTTCCTGGATCAGATAGACAGAGTGGAGCAGAAGGTTCACAGCTTTGTGTCTGTGGACAGAGAGGATGTAAAAAGAAGAGCGCAGGAAGTACAAAAGAAAATCGAAAGCGGCCAGCTGACAGGACCGCTTGCCGGAGTCCCTGTGGCGGTAAAGGATAATATCTGTACAAAGGGAATAAAGACAACCTGCAGTTCAAGGATGCTGGAGAATTTTGTACCAACCTACACGGCAGAAGCAGTCAGAAAGCTGGAGGAAGCAGGAGCCGTGATCCTTGGAAAGACCAACATGGATGAATTTGCCATGGGAAGTACGACGGAGACTTCCTATTTCGGACCTACAAAAAATCCATGGAATCAGGAACATGTTCCGGGAGGTTCTTCCGGGGGATCCTGTGCGGCGGTAGCGGCAGAAGAGTGTCCCTTTGCACTTGGTTCTGATACCGGCGGTTCCATCCGCCAGCCCAGCTCCTTCTGCGGTGTAGTGGGGATCAAGCCGACCTATGGGACTGTGTCCAGATACGGGCTTATCGCCTACGGATCTTCCCTGGATCAGATCGGTCCTGTAGCCAGAGATGTGACAGACTGTGCGCTGATCCTGGAGACGATTGCAGGCCATGACCCAAAGGACAGTACTTCGATCCGGAGAAAAAGTTATGATTTTACCAGTGCTCTTACAGACGATGTATCTGGAATGAGAATCGGTATTCCCAAGGGATATTTTGGCGACGGGCTGGATGCGGAAGTGGGAGAAAAGATCCTGGAAGCAGTCCGGACTCTGGAGAGGAAAGGCGCCGTCGTAGAGGAGTTTGATCTGGACCTGATCCAGTATGCGATTCCTGCCTATTATGTGATTGCTTCTGCAGAAGCAAGTTCTAACCTGGCAAGGTTCGACGGCGTAAAGTATGGCTATCGTACCAGCGAATATGAAGGCCTTCACAATATGTATAAAAAGAGTCGTTCAGAAGGCTTCGGGGCAGAGGTGAAGCGGAGGATCATGCTGGGATCCTTTGTCTTAAGTTCCGGATATTATGACGCCTATTATCTGAAAGCGCTCCGGACAAAGGCGCTGATCAAGAAGGAGTTTGACAAGGCGTTTGCTTCCTATGATATGATCGCAGCCCCGGCGGCGCCCACGACAGCGCCAAAGATCGGGGAAAGTTTAAGTGATCCGCTGAAGATGTACCTGGGAGACATCTATACGATCTCTGTTAATCTGGCAGGGCTCCCCGGGATCACGATTCCCGTGGGAACCGATGCAAAAGGACTGCCGGTGGGGATGCAGCTGATCGGCAACTGCTTCGAAGAAGAAAAGATTCTGCGTGCGGCCTATGCCTATGAACAGACTCACGCCTATGAAAGACCAGAGCTTGCAAAGGAGGGAAGATAAAATGGCAAAACAATATGAGACGGTGATCGGTCTGGAAGTCCATGTGGAACTTGCCACAAAGACAAAGATCTTCTGCTCCTGCAGCACGGAATTCGGAGGTGCGCCCAATACCCATACCTGTCCGGTGTGTACAGGAATGCCGGGGTCTCTACCGGTATTGAACCGGCAGGTGGTAGACTATGCGCTGGCAATCGGACTTGCCACAAACTGCGAGATTACCCGGTACTGCAAATTTGACCGGAAAAACTATTTTTACCCGGATAATCCGCAGAACTATCAGATTTCCCAGCTGTATCTGCCCATTGCAAGAAATGGATATGTAGAGATCCAGGTGGGAGATACGAAAAAGAAAGTACGGATCCACGAAATGCACATGGAGGAAGACGCAGGGAAACTGATTCATGATGAATGGGATGATACGTCTCTGGTGGACTATAACCGAAGCGGCGTTCCCCTGGTGGAGATTGTTTCCGAGCCGGACATGCGTTCGGCGGAAGAAGTTATTGCGTATCTGGAAAAACTGCGGCTTCTGATCCAGTACCTGGGAGCATCGGACTGTAAGCTGCAGGAAGGCTCCATGCGTGCCGACGTCAATCTTTCCGTGCGGGAAGTAGGAAAGGAAGAATTCGGAACCCGGACGGAGATGAAAAACCTGAACTCCTTTAAGGCCATTGCAAGAGCCATTGAAGGAGAACGCCAGCGTCAGATCGAGCTGCTGGAAGAAGGAAAACAGGTAGTCCAGGAGACCAGAAGATGGGATGATAATAAAGAAGCTTCCCATGCCATGCGTTCCAAGGAAGACGCCCAGGACTACCGGTACTTTCCGGAGCCTGACCTGCCTCCGGTATTCATTGATGATGAATGGATTGAAAGGATCAGGAGCCGGCAGCCGGAGTTCCGGGAGGCGAAGATCGATCGTTATCAGAAAGAATTCGGGATTCCTCAGTATGATGCTGAGATCCTGACGGAAACAAAACAGATGGCGGATCTGTTTGAAGAGACGACTGCTCTTTGCGGAAAACCCAAGAAGGTTTCCAACTGGCTGATGGTAGAGACCCTGCGCCTTTTGAAAGACTATGGAAAATCACCGGAGGATATCCGGTTTTCACCGGAAAATCTTGCAAAACTGATCAACCTTACGGAGAATGGAACCATCAATAACTCTGTAGCAAAGAAAGTGTTCCGCAAAATTTTTGAAGAGGATATTGATCCAGAAGTATATGTGGAAGAGCAGGGACTGAAAATGGAGCATGATGAAGGCACCCTGACACAGGTTCTGGAGCAGGTGATCGCGGCAAATCCTCAGGCAGTAGAAGACTACCGGGGCGGAAAGAAGAAGGCGTTAGGCGCTCTCATGGGACAGACGATGAAGGCGATGAAGGGGAAGGCGGACCCGTCTATGGTGAGCCGGAAGCTGGAGGAGATGTTAAAATAATCCTGCAAGAGAAGCTATAGACATAAGTCAAAATCTTGTGTTACAATGCATGAGTATGAAAATCAATCAAAAAATATAAAAAGGAGAGGTCAGCAAATGGGAGGTTTTTTTGGTGTAGCATCAAAACGAGACTGTGTACTGGAGCTTTTTTACGGAGTGGATTATCACTCTCATCTTGGCACCAGACGCGGTGGTATGGCGACACATGGCGAAGGCGGATTTAACCGGGCAATTCATAATATTGAGAATTCTCCGTTCCGGACCAAGTTTGACGCAGACGTTGCAGAGATGAAGGGAAATCTGGGAATCGGCTGTATTTCAGATTATGAGCCGCAGCCCCTTCTGATCCAGTCTCATCTGGGAAGCTTTGCGATCACGACTGTAGGAAAGGTCAATAATTATGAGGAACTTCTGCGGCAGATCTATGAAGGCGGGCATTCACATTTTCAGGAAATGACCAGCGGACAGGTCAATGTGACGGAGCTGATCGCCGCCCTCATCTGTAAGAAACCAACGATCGTGGAAGGAATCCGGTATGTCCAGGAAGTCGTGGACGGATCTATGACGATGCTGCTGATGACCAAGGATGGCATCTACGCGGCCAGGGACCGTTATGGAAGGACGCCTTTGGTGATCGGACGTAAAGAAGACGGATTCTGCGCATCTTTTGAAAGCTTTGCCTATATCAATCTGGGATATACGGATTATAAGGAGCTGGGACCGGCAGAAATCGCCTATATCACGCCGGAAAGCGTGGAGACGGTAGGAGAGCCCGGCAAAGAGATGAAGATCTGTTCCTTCCTCTGGGTATATTATGGATATCCTACATCCTCCTATGAGGGCGTCAATGTAGAAGAGATGCGCTACAAATGCGGAAGTATGCTGGCAAAGAGGGATGGAGATTCTGTACACCCGGATGTGGTGGCCGGAGTTCCGGATTCCGGAGTTGCCCACGCCATCGGCTATGCCAATGAATCAGGGATCCCCTATGCGAGACCGTTTATCAAATATACGCCGACCTGGCCAAGATCTTTCATGCCGACGAACCAGAGCCAGAGAAATCTGATCGCCCGGATGAAGCTGATCCCGGTTCATGCGCTGATCGAGAATAAAAAGCTGCTTTTGATCGACGACTCTATTGTCAGAGGAACCCAGCTTCGTGAGACGACAGAGTTCCTTTACCAGAGCGGCGCAAAAGAGGTACATGTGCGTCCGGCATGTCCGCCGATCATGTACGGTTGTAAGTATTTGAATTTCTCACGGTCAAAGTCTGAGATGGAGCTAATCGCAAGACAGATGATCCGCAAAAGAGAAGGGGACGACTGTCCGAAGGAAGTACTGGAAGAGTATGCGAATCCATGTACCTGCAGATATGCCCAGATGATCGAGGACATTCGCAGGCAGCAGAACTTTACCACCCTGCGCTATCACAGGCTGGACGACCTTCTGGCATCCATCGGGATCGAGCCGTGCAAGATATGTACCTATTGCTTTGATGGAAAAGAATAAAAAGTGACAAAGAAGAAAAGAGGGGCGGCCCCGCTAATGATTTAGTGTGGCCGCCCCTCTTTTATGGGAAAATGTTCTTAAGGAATGTTGTAGGTCATAATGTAATCGTCCATGATGAAACCGCCGCCGATATCTGCCTCCTGGGTGTCGGTGACTTTGAATCCCAGATGATGATAAATCTGCAGGGTATTTTCATTATGTTTATTACAGGTCAGCCAGATTTTTTTCAGGCCCCGGTCCCGGCACAGACTGGTCAGGAATTCTAAGGCTCTGGTCGCCAGGTGGCGTCCCCGGAAACTTTGATGCAAGTATAGTTTGCTCAGAAAGAGTGCATCCTGTTCGGCATGTACGCCTGTATATCCGGCCAGATCACCATCGCATCGGATCTGGAAGTATTCATAGCCTTCTTCCTGGGTCTGGGTTTTCAGCGCCGGATAAGACTGAAATTTTTCTACCATATAGTTGACCTGATCCTCTCCGATGATCGGGGTGAAATGCTGATGCCAGATTTCTTCGGCCAGGACGGCGATGTCCCGGATCTGTTCATCTGTCTTCGCTGGAACAAAGGTTGCCTCATTATTCATAAATCTTTCGCCTCACTTTAAATTTCATAAATCTTTCATAATAGTTTATAAATGAAAGATTTCCAATTGAAATTATAAATGATATAATACAATTAGACAATGCTTATTTTTGGAGGACGCAGAATGGATGGATTCGTCACATTAAAAAATGTGAAAAAAATATACCAGATGGGAGAAGTACAGATCATGGCCGCGGCGGGAATCGATTTCGAGATCCGGCGCGGTGAATTTGCTGTGGTGGTGGGACCCAGCGGGGCTGGTAAGACCACTGTTCTGAATATTTTAGGAGGAATGGACACGGCAACGGAGGGAGAAGTGCTGGTAGACGGGGAAGATATTGCGCAGTATTCACCCAGGCAGCTGACCGCGTACCGGAGAGATGATATCGGATTCGTATTCCAGTTCTATAATCTGGTCCCCAATCTGACCGCACTGGAAAATGTAGAACTGGCTCTCCAGATCTGTAAAGACCCGATGGACGCCCGGATGGTGATGGAAGAAGTGGGCCTCCTTGATAGGATCAATAACTTTCCGGCCCAGCTGTCCGGCGGTGAGCAGCAGAGAGTTTCCATTGCCAGGGCGCTGGCCAAGAATCCCAAGCTTCTTCTGTGTGACGAGCCGACCGGGGCTCTGGACTATAATACAGGTAAATCCATTCTGAAGCTTTTGCAGGACACCTGCAGAGAAAGAGGCATGACGGTGATCCTGATCACTCACAATTCGGCAATCGCGCCGATGGCAGACCGGGTCATCCATATCAAAAACGGCAAGGTGGAAAAAATCATAGAAAATGCGCATCCGGTGCCGGTAGAGACGATCGAGTGGTAGGGATAGCAGTAAGAAGTATTTAAGAGAGCATCAGGAGCATGTGGCATGGGTACAAAGGCATCACGTAAAAATTTTTATATGGAGATCCGGAAAAGTCCGGGGCGCTTTCTGTCCATTTTTTTCATTGTAGCGATGGGCGTAGCCTTCTTTTCCGGCATTCGTTCCTCGGAGCCGTCCATGCGGATCACGGGGGATGCTTATTTTGATGCGGAAAACCTGATGGATATCCAGGTGATGAGTACCCTCGGCCTTACGGAAGACGATATCGATGCCATCGAAGATGTGGACGGAGTGGAACTGGCAGAAGGGTCCTACAGTTCAGATTTCCTGTGTGAGACTGAGGACCGCCAGTATGTGTTTCATGTGATGGCACTGACAGATGACGTCAATGAAGTAACGGTAACCGACGGGCGTCTCCCCGAAAAAGTGGGGGAATGTCTTATGGATGAAGACATGGGGTATCAGGTCGGTGATACGGTAACGTTAAAGTCCGGGACAGACGATCCTCTTGAGGATACACTGAAAACGGATGAATATAAGGTGGTAGGCGTCGGGAACAGCCCCTGCTATATTTCCTTTGAACGCGGAAGCTCCACGATCGGCAGCGGAAGCGTAAGCGCCTTTATGATGGTGCCCAGCCAGACTTTTGCGCTGGATGTATATACGGAAGCATATGTAAAGGTGGAAGGTGCAGAAGAACTGACGGCCTATACGGACGAGTATGAAAGCCTGGTCTCTGACGTGATGGACCGGATCGAAGAGATTACCGGAGAGAGAGGTAAGATCCGGAAAGAGGAGATCCGGGAAGAGGTACAGGATGAGATCGATAAAGGCTGGAAGGAACTGGAAGACGGGCAGGCAAAGGCAGACCAGAAGCTTGCGGATGCAGCGGCCCAGATCGCGGACGGTGAATCCCGGCTTGCAGATGCAAAGTCCCAGGTTGAAAGTGGGCGGGCGCAGTTAGAAGAGGGAAAGGCGAAGTTAAACAGCAGCCAGAAGGAGATCGACAGCGCCAGAAGCCAGTATGAGAGCGGCCTGGCTCAGTGGAAGGCCGGACAGGCAGAATATGAAAGCGGCCTTGCAGAATATAATGCCCAGAAGCCTGCAGCGGAAGAACAGATCCAGCAGGGAGAGGCAGGACTTTCTACATACCGGCAGCAGCTGGATGAAGGCTGGGCAGGTTATCAGCAGCTGACAGATCAGATTGCTGGTCTTGATACTCAGATTTCGGGACTGGAACAGATGATCCAGACACTGGAGGAACGGCTGAAAAATCTGACAGATGGAACAGAAGAATACGCCCAGTGTCAGGAAGAGCTTGCGAAAGCGCAGGGGCAGCTTTCTCAGATCCAGGAAACTCGCAGCGCCCTTGAGGCAACTGCGACAGAAACAGAAAATACTTTAAATGACCGGGAGGCAGACTATCAGAGCAGCCAGCAAAAGCTGGATGCAGTGCGACAGCAGCTTTCCGACGGAGCGGCAGAGCTTGCACAGGCAAAGACCACACTGGACGCCACGAAAGCGCAGCTGGACAGCGCGTGGGCACAGATCCAGTCCGGACAACAGCAGATCGACGATGGCTGGGCCGAAATCAACACCCAGGAGAAAACGCTGGCTGACGGCGAGGCGAAGCTTTCCGAGAGCGAGGCGCAGCTTGCAGATGCAAAGAAGGAATATGAAGAAGGAAAGGCTGAAGCAGAAAAAGAACTGGCTGACGGTGAGAAAGAACTTTTAGATGCCCAGGAACAGCTTTCAGACGTGGAAGATCCCCAGTGGTATATCTATGACCGCAGTAATCTGACAGAATATGACGGATATGGAGAAAATGCAGATCGTATGCGGGCAATCGGCAGAGTTTTTCCGGTGCTGTTTTTCCTGGTGGCTGCATTGATCAGTCTGACCAGTATGACCCGTATGGTAGAAGAACAGAGGATTGAGATTGGTACCATGAAGGCCCTGGGCTATGACCGTTTTACCATCGCCTCCAAATATCTGGGATATGCCCTGCTGGCGACGGTGGGAGGAAGCATCACAGGTGTGCTGATCGGGGAAAAGGTTCTGCCCTATATTATTATCTATGCCTATGGAATCATGTATCAGCACATTCCGGAAATTCTGGTTCCCTATGCCTGGTCCTATGCGATCCAGGCGTCCGTGGCGGCTCTTGCCTGCACGATGCTGGCGACCCTTTTTGCCTGCTACAAAGAACTGGGAGAGCAGCCGGCATCCCTGATGCGGCCTCCAGCCCCAAAGATTGGGAAACGAGTATTTCTGGAGTATATCCCCTTTATCTGGAAACGTCTGAACTTTACCTGGAAGTCTACCGTGCGTAATCTGATGCGCTATAAAAAGCGGTTCTTCATGACTATATTCGGAATCGGCGGATGTATGGCGCTGATGGTTGTAGGATTTGGACTCAGGGATTCTATCTATGAGATTGCAGATCTTCAGTATGAGGAGATCCAGACTTACGATGGCAGTGCGTATCTCCAGGAAAACGTTACCGAAGAGGATCGTGAAAATCTGGAGTCGTTTATGGAAAAGGACCCGGATATTGAACGTTTTATGGATGCGTATATGATGAATGTATCGCTGGCTCACGGCGATGATGAACACGATGCTTATCTGACGATCCTGAAGGATCCTGATAAGAGCAGTGAATATTTCAGTTTCCATGACCGGGTTACGAAGGAAGAATATAGGCTTTCTGATGATGGCGCCATTATCAGTGAAAAGACGGCAAAACTTTTGAATGCAGAAGCAGGAGATACCATAGAGCTGAAAGACGAAGACGGTGGAAGCCATGGGCTGACCATCGCGCATATCTGTGAGAATTATATGGGGCACTATATTTATATGACGCCGTCTTATTATAAAAAAGTGACGGGCAAGGATCTGGAGTGTAACTGTATCTTGTTCCAGATGGATGATTCCATGACGAATAAAGAGATGGAAGATGCCGGAGAACAGATTGTGGCAAGGGATGAAGTTTTAAGTGTCACCTATATGCATGATATACAGAAACAGCTGGACGATATGCTGGGAAGCCTGAACCTGGTCATCATCGTGCTGATCGTCTCAGCAGGAATGCTGGCCTTTGTAGTGCTGTATAATCTGAATACCATCAATATAACGGAGCGGCAGAGGGAACTGGCCACGTTAAAGGTACTGGGATTCTATGACCGGGAGGTGGCTGGATATGTTTACCGTGAAAACATTCTGCTGACGCTGATCGGAGCCCTGGTGGGCGTCGGACTCGGCAAGGTGCTGCATCTGTTTGTGATCCAGACCGTGGAAGTGGATGCAGCCATGTTCGGGCGGATCATCAACCTGCCAAGCTACATATACAGCCTGGCATTTACCATCGCCTTTTCTATGATCGTCAACGGCGTGATGTTCTTTAAACTCAGGAAGATTGATATGGTGGAATCATTGAAGAGCATTGAGTAACAAAATAAATGGAGTAATCAAAGAAGAAGCAGCGTTTTCGCCATAACGCTGCTTCTTCTGATATTATAAGCGGTTTTTGTCTCCCCACTCGCACATTCCATCCAGGATCGGGATCAGGGATTTGCCCCGGTCTGTCAGGCTGTATTCAACCTTGGGAGGAATCTGAGGATATTCTTCCCGGTGTACCAGCTGATCTGCCTCCAGTTCTTTTAGAGTAGAACTCAAGGTCTTATAGGAAATCCCTCCGATGTATTTTTTCATTTCATTAAACCGGACAACGCCGAACTCCATCAATGTGTAGAGAATCGTCATTTTATATTTTCCATTGATCAGTGACAAAGTATAGCTGAATCCGGTAGAACTTAAGTTTTCATTCGAGATACATCGTTTACCCATTTTAAACTCTCCTTTTGGTAAGTATATAACTTTCTTGTAAGTATCGCACTTATATGTGCGTACTTGTTTTTGGTTCTATTCTTGCTATGATTATAATATCAGCAGCGAAAAAAGTCAATTTCGCCAGGAGAACAGGAGGAGAATGAATATGAGTAAAAAAATTGTTGTGATTACAGGAAGCCCAAGGAAAAACGGAAACAGCTTTGCCATGACGGATGCGTTTATCAAAGCGGCAGAAGAAAAGGGGCATACAGTTACCCGGTTTGATGCGGCTATGATGAACGTGGGAGGCTGCCATGCCTGTGAGACCTGCTATAAGAGCGGAAAGGCCTGTTCATTTGATGACGACTTTAACACGATGGCTCCGGCAATCCTGGAGGCAGACGCAGTAGTGTTTACAATGCCGGTGTACTGGTATTCTATCCCGGCACAGATCAAAGGGGTGCTGGATAAGATGTACTCTTTCTGCGTGGCAGGAAAGGATATCGCAGGAAAAGAATGCGCGCTGATTGCCTGCTGTGAAGAGGATGATATGTCTGTCCTGGACGGCGTGCGGATTCCGATCGAACGTTCCGCAGCTCTTATGAAATGGCATATGGCAGGAGAAGTTCTTGTGCCTGGAGTTCTGAACGTAGGCGATATTGATAAGACAGACGGATGCAGACAGGCGGCAGAGCTGGCAGAAAGCCTTTAAATTCAGACGTAAAAGGAGTGTTTTTTCATGAGCAAGAAAATTGTAATTTTAAATGGAAGTCCAAGAAAGAATGGAAACACTTCTGCACTTGTAAAGGAATTTACGAAGGGCGCAGAAGAAGCAGGTAATCAGGTGACAGAATTTCATCTTGACAGCATGGATATCCACGGCTGCAAAGGATGTTTCGGAGGCCACAGCAGCAAAGAATGTCCCTGTGTACAGAGAGATGATATGAACCAGATCTATCCGGCAGTGAAGGGATGTGACGTGGTCATCATGGCGACGCCGTTATATTACTGGAATATGAGCGGCCAGATCCGCACGGCAATAGACCGGTTATTTGCCCTGGAAGAAGGCGATGGCAATCTGCTCCGCGGAAACGGCAGAGCCTGTGGGCTTCTGATGGCGGCCGAAGGAAACGGATTCGAGGATGTAGTCCTTTATTTTGACCATCTGATGGATCATCTCAGGTGGAAAAATCTGGGGCATGTACTGGCCGGAGGAAATGGAGATGTGGGAGACATCGAAGGAAAGCCGGAGCTTAAGAAAGCATATGAATTTGGAAAATCAATTTCATAGAATTGTTAGCACTCTTTTTAAAAGAGTGCTAATTTTCTATTGACATTTATTTTTGCTGGTATTATCATATCTGTTAGATGAAAAAAGCGGAAGCAGACCGCAAATATAATAGGAGTGATAGAAATGGCAGCAAAAAAAGGAAGCTTATCGATAAGCAGTGAAAACATATTTCCAATTATAAAGAAATGGGTCTATTCTGACCATGATATTTTCGTAAGAGAGATGGTATCTAACGGATGTGACGCCATCACCAAGCTGAAAAAGCTGGATGTGATGGGAGAATACCAGCTTCCGGATGATTATAAACCGGCGATCAAGGTAGAGGTAAATCCGGAAGAGAAGACCTTGAAGTTTACAGATAATGGTATCGGTATGACTGCGGACGAGGTGGAGGAGTATATTACCCAGATCGCCTTTTCCGGCGCTACCGAATTCCTGGAGAAATATAAAGATAAAACCACAGAAGACGATATGATCGGACACTTCGGACTGGGCTTCTACTCTGCGTTCATGGTGGCCGATGAAGTGCATATCGATACCCTTTCATACAAAGAAGGGGCGAAACCGGTACACTGGGTCAGCCAGGGCGGCACAGACTATGAGATGGATGAAGGAACCAAGACAGAAGTAGGCTCCACCATGACCCTGTACCTCAATGATGACAGCCTGGAGTTTGCCAATGAGTACCGTGTCAGAGAGGTTCTGGAGAAATACTGTTCCTTCATGCCGGTAGAGATTTTCCTGTCCAAAGAAAATGCAGAACCTGAGTATGAGACCATCGACGAGGCAGATTTGAAGGATGATGATGTGGTCATCGAGCACATCCATGAAGATGCAAAGATGGAAGAAAAGGAAAATGAAAACGGCGAGAAAGAAATGGTGGAAGTAGAGCCGGCCAAAGAGAAGGTAAAGATCCAGAAGCGTCAGGTTTCCATCAGTGACATTCATCCGCTGTGGACAAAGCACCCGAATGAGTGCAGCGATGAGGATTATCTGGAATTCTACCGTAAGGTATTCCTGGATTATAAAGAACCACTGTTCTGGATCCACCTGAATATGGATTATCCGTTCAATTTAAAAGGAATCCTCTACTTCCCAAGAATTAATACCGAGTATGATTCTATCGAGGGAACCATCAAGCTTTACAACAACCAGGTATTTATTGCGGATAACATTAAAGAAGTAATCCCGGAATTCCTGATGGTATTAAAGGGAGTCATCGATTGTCCGGACCTTCCGCTGAACGTATCAAGAAGCGCCCTGCAGAACGACGGATTTGTGAATAAGATCGCAGATTATATTTCCAAGAAGGTGGCAGACAAGCTGGCCGGCATGTGCAAGACCAAGCGAGAAGACTATGAGAAATACTGGGACAGCATCAGTCCATTTATCAAGTTCGGCTGCCTGAAAGATGAGAAGTTCTGTGACAAGATGAAAGACGCCATCCTCTTCAAGAATCTGGATCATAAGTATCTGACCTTGAAGGACTGTGTTGAAGAAAACGGAGGCACTCTGGAAGCGCCGGAGGATAAGAAAGACGAAGAGAAGCAGGACGGCGAGAAGGCGGAAGAGAAGAAGACAACCATCTATTATGTAACGGATGAGATCCAGCAGAGTCAGTATATCAATCTCTTCAAGAGCCAGGGGCAGGATGCTGTGATCCTGGGACACAACATTGACTCTCCGTTTATTACGCAGTTAGAACAGCGTTATCCGACCATCCAGTTCCAGCGGATCGATGCAGACTTAAGCGAACAGTCCAAAGAAGAGGTGGGCGAGGAAGAAAAAGAAGCATTCCAGAAGAAAGCAGACGATCTGACAGAAATCTTCCGGAAAGAGCTGGGTAATGATAAACTGGAAGTTAAGACCGAAAAGCTCAAAGACGATAAAGTGGCTGCGATGATCACTTTATCCGAGCAGAGCCGCAGGATGCAGGAAATGATGAAGATGTACGGCATGGCCGATATGGGCATGGGTATGGGCGGAGAGACGACATTGATCCTGAATGCCAATCATCCGCTGGTACAGTATGTGGCAGAGCATAAGGACAGCGAAAATACCGGAATGATCTGCAAACAGCTGTATGACTTGGCGATGCTGGCACACAAACCACTGAATCCAGATGAGATGACAGCATTTGTGCAGAGAAGCAACGACATTATGATGCTTTTGACAAAATAAAAGGTTATAAACCGATCAAAAGAAATCTCCGGAAACCGATGAGAAAACATCGGTTCCGGAGATTTTATCTATCATTCTGTGTTCATTCCAGCGAAACGCCGGGCATCATTTCAGCCAGCATCTTTCCGGCATATGTATCCCACTCGCGCTCCAGCGCCTTGTCCATGCGGAAGGTAGAAAGAGAGACTCCAGTCACGCACTGTAAAGTATTTCCATCATAGTGAAAGTTCAGATACAGTCCCTGGATTTCTTCCGGACGATAGGCGGACAGCTGATGGTCTGCCAGAAATGACGGAAAAGTCTCTGGGTCAAGTGACAGCACAATCTTGAAATTTAAGGGAGTACGCTTTCCTTTGATCAGCTGCAGACAGAAGCCGCGTACATCCTTCCAGCGGGAATAATCCTGCGCCGGCGCAGTGTCGAAAAAATCCTTCTGAAGAAAACCGTCAATCTGGAAGGTATTAAATGTGGTGATTTTGCCTTCGATAAAAAGAAAGTGGTCGAACGTCTCCTTCAATAACAGATGAGACATACAGATTTTGGGTGATAAAGTAAAAACATTCATGAAGAAAACTCCTTGTGTCATTCACACGAAATATGTGCTTCGTTTCACTTGCACGGAAGGGTAACAGTTCATCTCTCACCTCCGTCCCATGCGCACTCGTCACGCTGACGCGCTCCAGTCCCACGCTGCGCGCTAAGACTGCTTATGTGCCGGAGGTTACGAGTTACACTCGTATGGTAAAAGGGAAGCGACTCTTGCATGCAGGCATGACGATTCGTTTCCCTTTTGCCACACGAGATGAACTGTAACGCATTATACCACAAGTTTGACTTTTATGGGGAAAAACAGTACAATATTTCTAATGTACAAATAGGAGAAAAGATGAGAGATCATGGAAATAGACAAAAGAAAAAAGACTGTTCTGCGGACTGTGATCCTTGTAGTGGTGATCCTGGCGGCAGCCGGGGTCATTCTTTTGGCGCTCCGGCTTTTTAACAGAGGTGTAGACACCAGTAAAGGGCTTGAGCGGCTGAAGGAAATGGAGTCTGTAGACGTGACGGCGGTGGATCAGAAGATCCAGGAGCTGGAGGCCGCAGAAAGAGCGGCGGACGAGGAATGGGCCAGCCGTTCTGCCAATGAAAAATTTGCAAATTCGCTGGTGCTGGGGGATTCGATCGCCCAGGGCCTGTATGAGTACGGTGTGCTGGATTCCAGTCATGTACTGGCAGAACGGGGCGCAGGATTGGTCAACGGCGGAGGAGAACTGGCGGCAAGCCAGATTGCCCAGGCTAAGTCGCTGGCCCCGCAGGCACTGTTCCTGTCATATGGGATGAATGATATGAATGTGACTGACCAGGAGTCATTTCTGGCAGCTTACCGGCAGGCGCTGGAGGATCTGAAAGAATCCCTTCCGGATACAGCCATTTATGTCAACAGTATCCTGCCGGTGCAGCAGGATACGGCCGCAGAACAGCCTGCGTATGCCAATATCCCCCAGTATAATGAAGGGCTGAAAAGTCTCTGTGATGAGCTTGGAATTACATTTATCGATAATACAGACCTGGTAAAGGAAGAGTACTATGCGGATGACGGCATTCATATGGCTCCGGCTTACTATACTGAATGGGTAAACCGCATGGCGGAGGTTGCAGGATTATAATGAAAGTACAAATGAAACACAGCATAGATTTGTTGAATCTGTTAAAATATCTGATGGTCCTGGTTTTTCTGGCTTACATTGTCTTTCTCCTTGCAAGAGAGAGTGCGGATGATGTGCCGGTGGAGACTCTGGAGAAAGAAATCATGAAGGTGACCACGGAAGACGGCATGACCAAGGGTACGACCCAGGATCTGAAGCGGTATTATGGACTGAATGCGGAGGATTATGACGGCGTGGTACTGTATGTTCCCAACGATGTCATGAGCGTCAATGAACTTCTGATCGTTAAGCTGAAGGATGAGTCCCAGGCCAGGCAGGTGGAAGAGGCGGCGACTGAGCGCCTTGATACGCAGAAGACCAGTTTTGAAGGATATGGCGTGGAGCAGACCAGCCTCCTGAACGCGGCCATCCTGGAGACCAGGGGAACATATGTGTTTTTAACGGTTTCAGAGGACGCAGATGAGATCTACGCCGCATTTAAGAATTGTTTATAAAGGAAAAGGAACGGTATGTTATTCAGCAGTATCGTATTTTTGTTTACGTTTTTACCAATTGTTTTAATTTTATATTACATATTACCGAGGGGACTGAAAAATCCGGTGCTTCTTGTGGCCAGCCTGATCTTTTATGCCTGGGGTGAGCCGATCTATTTGTTTTTGATGATTTTTTCTATCATCTTCAACTATATCTGCGGCCTTGATATTGCCAGGAACTTAAATGACAGGAAAGCGGCGCGCAAAAGCCTGATCTTTAATGTGACGGTAAACTTATGTATCCTGGGATTTTTTAAATATGAGGGATTTGTTCTGAACAGTTTAAATGCAGTGCTTCCGGTGGATATCCCGTTCCGGGAGGTGGCGCTGCCGGTGGGGATTTCTTTTTACACCTTTCAGATCCTGTCTTATATCATTGACGTGTATCGGGGAAATGTGCAGGTACAGAAAAACCTGATGGATTTTGCCCTTTATGTGACCATGTTTCCGCAGCTGATCGCGGGCCCGATTGTCAAATATGCGGAGATAGACGAGCAGCTGCATGTACGCCGGGAAAGTATCGGTCAGTTTGGCGGCGGTGTTATGTTCTTTATCCGAGGACTGGCGAAAAAGGTGCTGCTGGCCAACACCATCGGCATGGTATATTCAGATGTATCCGCTATGGTGCCGGGGGAAGTCTCTGTGGCTACGGCGTGGCTCGGATGTCTGGCCTATACGTTCCAGATTTATTTTGACTTCAGCGGATATTCCGACATGGCAGTGGGGCTTGGCAAAATGTTTGGCTTTGAGTTCCCGAAGAACTTTTATTATCCCTATATCTCTAAGAGTATTACGGAATTCTGGCGCAGATGGCACATTTCTCTTAGCAGCTGGTTCCGGGAATACCTGTATATTCCGCTGGGAGGAAACCGGGTGCCTGTGGCAAAGCACATCCGCAATCTCCTGGTGGTATGGCTTCTGACCGGACTCTGGCACGGGGCTGCATGGAACTTTGTGGCATGGGGCCTGTATTACGGCGTCATTCTTATTATTGAAAAATACTTCTTACAGAAGAAGCTGGAGAGACTTCCGTCTGTATTGAGACATATCTACAGCCTTGTTCTGGTTATGATCGGCTGGGTGCTGTTTTTCAGTCCGACCCTGGGAAGCGCCTGGGATTATCTTGGACTGATGTTTGGCGTGGGCGGACACGGACTGGTGGACCGGCAGGCTCTTTACCTGCTTGTTTCAAATCTTGGTCTTTGGATCATCCTGATCCTGGCATCGACACCGGTGGTCTATGTGGTCTACGAAAAATATCTGGCCCACCATAAGGCTGCGGCAGATGTGGCAGTCTATGCAGGGCTGTTTCTGCTCTGCATTGCTTATCTGGTAACAGAAACCTACAACCCATTCTTATATTTTCGGTTTTAGGAGCAGTTATGGAGAAATATAAAAGAAATGACAGGAGAAAACGAAATAGAAAAGTCTGGATGGCAAAGATGTTCCTGGGAGTGCTGCTGGTAATCTGCCTTCTGAATCTGGTATGGCCGGATGCTGAATTTTCAGAGACCGAGAACCGGATGCTGGAACAAAAGCCCTCTCTGACGCTGTCAGGGATTGAGAGCGGAAGGTTTATGGAACAGTACGAAAGCTATCAGTCGGATCAGATCGCAGGAAGAGATCTGTGGGTGCAGTTAAAGACCCGTGTGGATCTTCTCATGGGAAAGAGAGAGTCTAACGGTGTGTTTAAAGGAAAGGGCAGCTATCTTCTGGAGGACATCAAGACGCCGGATCAGGAGCATCTGGAGCAGAATCTCCAGGCTATCTGCGGATTTCAGGAAACATATCCAGACATCCCCATGTACATGATGCTGGTGCCCAATGCGGCCAATGTGTTTTCGGAGAAGCTTCCGGCCTTTGCGGTAACCCGGGATCAGGACGCTGATTTTGACAGTATCCAGAAGACCCTGGAAGGACATCTGACCTGGGTGGATGCAGGGAAGGCCTTGAAGGATCACAAATCTGAAAATATTTATTATCATACGGATCATCACTGGACCACACTGGGGGCATACTATGGGTATCAGGCGCTGGCAGAGGCAATGGATCTGGATACATCGAAAGCGCCGGAGCTTACGCCTTATGCTGTGAGTAATTCCTTCAACGGAACGCTGTCCTCTACCAGTGGATATGAGACGGGTTATGAGGAGCCGATTTACGTCTATTTTCCAAAAGATGAGGAAGCAGCCCCGGAAGTGGTAGTCAATTACGTGGAGGAACAGAAGAAGACCGCCACACTATATGATTCATCAAAGCTTAAGGAGAAGGATCAGTATGCCATGTTCCTGGGAGGAAACAGCGGCCTTATCAGTATCCGGACAACGGCGGACAGTACTCAGAGGCTGCTCCTTTTGAAGGACTCCTATGCCAACTGCCTGGTCCCGTTTCTGATCCCTTATTATCGGGAAATCCTGATGGTGGATCCACGGTATTATTATGGAGATATCACATCACTTATGGAAGAGAATAAGATCAGCAGTGTGCTGTTTTTATATAATGGGAATACCTTTGTGGAAGACAATAGTATCAGCGGAGTATTGACAAATGACGAGACTGAATAAATATTTAAGTGAAGCCGGGGTCTGCTCCCGCAGGGAGGCAGACCGGCTGATCCAGGCCGGCCGTGTGACGGTGGACGGGAAAAAAGCAGTCCCGGGAATGCAGGTGGAGCCGGGCCAGGTGGTGAAAGTAGGAAAAAAGGAGATTACGGATAAGAACCGAAAAGTTGTTCTGGCAGTCTATAAGCCGGCCGGAATTGTCTGTACCGAATCCCCGAAAGAAAAGCACAACATCATCCGTTACCTGGACTATCCGGTGAGAGTTACTTATGCCGGAAGGCTCGACAAAGATTCGGAAGGCCTGCTGATCATGACCAATGACGGCGATCTGATCAACGGAATGATGCGGGCCAGGTTCGGACATGAAAAGGAATATAAGGTGACGGTGGACCGTCCGGTAACAGATGAATTTCTGCAGATGATGGCATCAGGAGTGAGGATCCGGGATGAGGAAAAGGGACTCGACGAGGTCACCAGACCCTGCCGGACAGAAAAAATCGGGAAATACACCTTTTCCATCGTGCTGACCCAGGGGCTGAACCGGCAGATCCGAAGGATGTGTCTGGTATGTGGATACCGGGTGGAAAGGCTGGTGCGGACCAGAGTCATGAATATTTATCTGGGCAGTATGAAACCCGGAGATGTAAGAGAATTAAAAGAGCAGGAGTTAAAGGAATTATATGGACAGATCAAAGACAGCCAGGATGCAGGAACTGGTAGAACGATTAAATAAAGCGTCCAAAGCCTATTATCAGGATGCAGAAGAGATCATGAGCAACTATGAGTATGACAGGCTCTATGACGAGCTTCTTTCGCTGGAAAAAGAGCTTGGCACCACCCTTTCCAACAGTCCTACCGTCAATGTGGGATATGAGGTGTTAAGTGAGCTTCCGAAAGAACGGCATGAAAGTCCTATGCTGTCGCTGGACAAGACCAAGGAGGTCTCAGAGCTGGAGAACTTTGTAGGCGATCAGAAAGCGCTGATGTCCTGGAAGATGGACGGCCTGACCATTGTCCTGACCTATCGGGACGGCGAGCTGTACAAAGCAGTCACCAGAGGAAACGGTGAAGTGGGTGAAGTGGTAACCAACAATGCCCGGGTGTTCCGCAATATTCCTCTGAAAATCAGTTATCCGGGCGAACTGATCCTTAGGGGAGAAGCAGTCATTGGATACCGGGATTTTGAAAAAATTAACGAGGAAATCGCAGATGCAGACGCCAGATATAAGAATCCGAGGAATCTGTGCAGCGGTTCTGTGCGTCAGTTGAATAACGAGATCACGGCGAAACGGAATGTGAAGTTCTATGCCTTTACTCTGGTTCAGGCGGACGGCGTAGATTTCCATAATTCCAGAAGAGAGCAGATGGAATGGCTTGCATCCCAGGGGTTTGAGGTGGTAGAGTACCGCATGGTGACCAGAGATACCGTAAGAAGCACGGTGGAAGCTTTTGAAGCAAGGATTGCGGACAATGATTTCCCATCGGACGGTCTGGTGCTTACCTATGATGATATTGCCTATGGGGCTTCCCTGGGAAGGACGTCCAAGTTTCCCAGAGATTCCTTTGCCTTTAAATGGGCGGACGAGGTGCGCAAGACCAGGCTGATTGAAATCGAGTGGAGCCCGTCCAGGACGGGACTGATCAATCCGGTGGCAGTCTTTGAACCGGTGGAGCTGGAAGGCACGACGGTGAGCCGCGCCAGTGTCCATAACGTGAGCATCATGGAGGAACTGGAACTGGGAGTGGGCGATACCATCGAGGTCTATAAGGCTAACATGATCATTCCCCAGATTGCAGAGAATCTGACCCGCAGCGGTGTAAAAGACATTCCTTCGGTCTGTCCGGTATGCGGAGGCAGGACAGAGATCCGTAAAGACGGCAATGCAAAGACCCTCTACTGTACCAATCCGGACTGTCAGGCAAAGCATCTGAAATCTTTTACGCTGTTTGTCAGCCGGGATGCATTAAATATTGAAGGTTTATCAGAGGCAACACTGGAAAAATTCATTGCAATGGGGTATATTAAAGAATATGCAGATATCTTTCATCTGGACCGCCACAAAGAGGAGATCCAGAATCTGGAAGGATTTGGCGAAAAATCCTGTCAGAACCTTCTGGACAGTATTGAAAAGGCCAGGATCACAACACTTCCCCGGGTGATCTACGGACTGGGAATCACAGGGATCGGTCTTGCAGGTGCGAAGATGATCTGCAAAGAATTTGATAATGATGTGGAAGCGATGCTTAAGGCATCGGAAGAAGATTTAAGCGCGATCCCCGGAGTGGGAGAAGTGCTTGCCGGAGCCTTTGTCAGTTATTTTAAGCAGGAGGAGCATTACCGGGCCTTCCGCAGCCTGTTAGAGGAACTTGTGATCCCCGAAGAAAAGACAGAGGAGAAGGAACAGATCTTTGCCGGGATCAATTTCGTGATCACAGGATCGGTGGAGCATTTTGCCAACCGGAATGAAGCGAAGGCGCTGATTGAAAGTCTGGGGGGGAAGGTGACGGGATCCGTTACCTCAAAGACCAGCTATCTGATCAACAATGATGTGACATCCACATCATCAAAGAATAAAAAAGCAAATGAACTTGGGATCCCCATTATCTCGGAAGAGACTTTCCTTGAGATGGTCCGGGGAGAACGGGAAGTATAGAAAGAGGGATGGACGATGTCGGAACAGGACAGAAATGAAAACACAGAGATGGAAACCGTAGACACCACCGCCGGAAGCAAGGGGACAGAAGAACACAAAGAAGACGAGTATGAGAAGATCTGCTTTATGTGCCACAGACCGGAAAGCGTGGCCGGAAAGATGATCGATCTGCCGAATCATATCTGTGTGTGCAGCGACTGTATGCAGAAAAGCTTTGACGCCATGAAGGGCGGACAGATCGACTACAGCCAGCTTCTGAATATGCCCGGTGTACATTTTATGAATATGTCGGACTTAGAACAGAGTATTCCCAGACAGCAGAAGGTGAAAAAGAAAAAAGAGGGCGAGGAGAGAAAGCCGCTCATCGATATCCGGAATATTCCGGCGCCTCATAAGATCAAAGCCAGCCTGGATGAGTACGTGGTAGGACAGGAGTATGCAAAGAAGGCCATGTCCGTGGCAGTATACAACCACTATAAGCGTGTGGCTACAGACAGCATGGATGACATCGAGATCGAAAAGTCCAATATGCTGATGATCGGGCCTACAGGGTCCGGAAAGACCTACCTGGTAAAGACTTTGGCAAGGATCCTGGATGTGCCGCTTGCTATCACGGATGCCACGTCTCTTACGGAGGCCGGTTATATCGGGGACGATATTGAAAGCGTAGTATCCAAGCTTCTGGCGGCCGCGGATAACGATGTAGAAAAGGCAGAGCAGGGGATCATTTTTATTGATGAGATCGACAAGATCGCCAAGAAGAAAAATACCAGCCAGAGGGATGTCAGCGGTGAGTCGGTTCAGCAGGGGATGTTAAAGCTCCTGGAAGGAAGCGATGTAGAAGTGCCGGTGGGTGCCAACAGCAAGAATGCCATGGTTCCGCTTACCACAGTGAATACGAAGAATATCCTGTTTATCTGCGGAGGCGCCTTCCCGGATCTGGAAGGAATCATAAAGGAGCGTCTGACCAAGCAGTCCTCTATCGGCTTCGGTGCGGATCTGAAGGATAAGTACGATCACGACAAGACGATCCTTTCTAAGGTGACCACAGAAGACCTGCGTAATTTCGGAATGATTCCGGAGTTCCTGGGCAGACTTCCTATCGTATTCACGCTGGACGGTATGAATGAGGAGATGCTGGTAAAGATTTTAAAAGAGCCGAAAAACGCTATCTTAAAGCAGTATCAGAAGCTGCTGGCCCTGGATGAGGTAAAGCTGGACTTTAATGACGATGCGCTGACGGCCATTGCCGAGAAGGCGATGAAGAAGGATACGGGAGCCAGAGCGCTGCGGGCGATCATCGAGGAATTTATGCTGGATATCATGTATGAGATTCCAAAGGACGACAGCATCGGTCAGGTGACTATTACCAGAGAATACATAGAAGGGACCGGAGGACCTGTCATCCAGCTTCGGGGGCAGGAAGTGCCAAGACTTTCATAAAATAGATATGGACGAATGATAAAACAGGACGCCTCATATATTTGAGCTGAGGGAAAACTTCCCACAGATCAGATATATGAGGTGTTTTTTTATGGCAGAGCAAGGATGCAGGGAAAAAATCATGTCCCAGGAATTCTGGGATTTTCTGATCCCGAACTACCGGGAAAACCGAATCGGCCCGTTGGATGAGAACAGTTATTGTCTCCAGGAGGGAGATTTTGGGTATCAGGTATTATATATCGGCCGGGAGGGGAGGAGGCCGCTGTCGTTTTATGAATACGGCTACTATTCGATTCCCAGCTGCTATACACCGCTCGATATGGATGCGGTCAATGCGGCGGGAATCAGTGCAGTGCAGAATTTCCCGGCTCTGCAGGTGATGGGGGAAGGAGTGATGATCGGGTTCGTGGACACGGGGATTGATTATAGGAATCCAGTATTCCAGAGGCTGGACGGGACCACCAGAATTGCAGGGATCTGGGATCAGACCCTGCAGCAGGGAAGAACTCCGAAAGGCTTTGATTATGGGAGTGAATACGGGGAAAGCCAGATTAATGAGGCGCTCCGGTCGGAGAATCCGCTTGGGATCGTTCCCAGCGTGGATGAGGAAGGACATGGAACCTTTCTTGCCAGCGTGGCGGCAGGAAGCGCCATGCCGGAACAGCGGTTTATCGGAGCTGCCCCGGAGGCAGAGATTGGGGTGGTGAAGCTGAAGCCTGCGAAAGACTATCTGAAGTCTTTTTATGCGATCCGTGCGGACGCTCCCTGTTATCAGGAAAATGACATCATCCTGGGGCTTGCATATCTGAACCGCCTGGCGGAGAAAAGAGGGATGCCACTGGTGGTCTGTATCGCGATGGGAACCAATATGGGAGGTCACAATGGATCTTCCCTCCTTTCCGCGGTGCTGGATGAATATGCCTATACCACGGACCGGGCGGTGGTCATAGGCACCGGGAACGAGGCGGCGAACCGCCATCATTTCTTTCACCGGTTTTTAGACGATCAGGAGACGGTTCCGGCAGAAATCCGGGTGGGAGCAGGAGTGACAGGTTTTTCAGCAGAGATCTGGGCGAAGCTTCCGGATGTGGTGACTGTTCTGGTAGTCTCACCTTCCGGGGAAAGGACCCGTCCGATCTCCCTGAGACAAGGACAGAAATACGATCTGTTTTTTACGTTTGACGGGACAGACGTATCCATTGAATACCGCCTTTTGCTGGAAAATAATGACTCCCAGCTGATCTTTCTCAGATTTCAGGACCCGGCCGAAGGAATCTGGAGGCTGGAGATCCTGTCGGTACAGCGGGCAGTGGGAGAGGTACATATCTGGCTGCCGGTCCAGGAATTCCTGTCCGGCGAGGTGTTTTTCCTGGAGGCAGACGCCGATACGACCCTGACAGAACCGGGCAGTGCCAGGGCGGCGATGACAGTAGCCTACTATAATGGAAAAGACAATGGAGTTGATATTCATTCTGGGAGAGGGTATACTAGAAGTGAAATCATTAAGCCAGATTACGCTGCGCCCGGAGCAGAGGTGACGGGCGCCGGAGCGGGAGGAGATTTTGTATCCAGGACCAGTTCCAGCGCGGCGGCAGGGATCGCGGCGGGGGCGTCGGCGCTTTTGATGGAATGGCTGAAGACACAGCCGGATATCGATGGCGTCAACTCCATACAGATCCGCAACACGATCGTACTGGGTGCAGGACAGAGGGATTCTATGGAATATCCCAACCGGGAATGGGGATACGGGACGCTGAATGTATATCAGTCCCTGGATCAGCTCCGGCAGCTGTGATCAGGCGCAGGATAAAAGGAGAGGAAAGAAATGGCAGATTTTTTTAAAGACATGGAACAGAAATTTTCGGACGTCATGAGTGATCTGGGAAAAAAGACGAGTGATACGCTGGAGATTCAGAAGATAAAAAGTGAGATCCGCTCTCTGAAGAGGGCCAATGAAAGGGATCTGATCGATATCGGACGCATGGTGTATGAAAAATTCCAGCATGGAGAGATCCGGGACACAGATTATATTACCTTCTGTGAGGCGATCGAAAAGAGAGAAGAGTCCATCGAGAGACAGGAAGAAGAGATCGTAAGGATCCGAGAGGATATGTAGATGACCAGATGGATGCCCGGACTGTTTCTTCTGCTCCTGGGAACAGATGAAGCAATCAAACAATATGTAGAAGACAATATGGATCAGAAAGAAGAAAGGGCGATACCGGGTGGAAAGCTTCTCCTGCGCAAGGTGTATAATCCGGGATTTGCTCTGGGAACACTGCAAAGATATCCGGAAGTGGTGAGAGATGTCTCTGCCGTGGCAGGTATATCGGTGTTTGCCCACTGGATATATATGATGTGGAGGCGGGGACACTGGATCGAGAAGACAGGATCCACCCTGGCCGCCGCCGGCGCCACAGGAAATCTCCTGGACCGGCTGTGGAGGGGGAAGGTAGTGGACTATATCGGCTTTCGCACGAAGTCCCCGTTTTTTTCAAAGTTGACTGCGAATCTGGCCGACCTGTATCTGGCAGCCGGATCTCTTATGCTGGCAGTTCGAAAAATTCTCTGATCTGATGAAAAATGATATCCATCAGCCGGGTTCTAGATTCTACGCTTGCCCAGCCGATGTGAGGAGTGATAAACAGCTTTTTGCTGTCCTTGATGGCAAAGAGCGGATTGTCATGGCTCATCGGCTCCTGGCAGAGGACGTCCAGTCCGGCTGCCTGAATTTCTCCCAGCATCAGTGCATCTGCCAGATCCTGCTCTCTGACGATAGGGCCACGGCCCAGATTCAGAAAGATGCAGGATTTTTTCATTTTCTTAAGGGCGTTCATGTCTATCAGATTTTCTGTATACTGGTTCAGCGGCGCGTGGACAGATATGATGTCTGACCCGGCAAGGAGCGTATCCATATCTACCTGATGATAGCCGGGCTGAGGCGCGCTGCCGGAAGGAGAGGTATAGATCACGTCTGCGCCGAAGGCTTCTGCGATGGAGGCCACTCGTCTGCCGATATTCCCAAGTCCGATGATTCCCCATACTTTTCCCTTTAATTCATAAAAATGTTCCGCGAAGTGGGTAAAGACGGTATCGTTGATGTAACGTCCTTCTTTGACATAATCGTCATAGTAGCGAAGTTTTTCCAGCAGGAAGAACAGCATGGCGAAGGTGTGCTGGGCTACAGATTCGGTGGAGTAGTCGGCTACATTCCGCCATGCGATGCCGCGCCCGTCCAGATATTTCTTGTCCAGGTTGTTCGTTCCGGTGGCAGTGACGCAGACCAGCTTCAGGTTTCTTGCAGAGCCGATGGCGGCTTCGTCTACCCGGATTTTATTGACGATGATCACGTCGGCGTCCTGGACCCGGTCCGGCACCTCTTCCGGAAGAGAAAAGGAATATTTGACGACTTCGCCTAAGGTGTCATAGGCACTCAGATCGATGTCGTCCCCGATGGTTTTTGCGTCCAGAAATACAATTTTCATGGTGAGACCTCCTTTTGATATGTTTGATACTGAATGATGTGGAAACAAAGAATTTTGGATATGAAAAAAGCGGGTGATGGGAATCGAACCCACGTATCCAGCTTGGAAGGCTGGTGTTCTACCATTGAACTACACCCGCATGATAACCTGTTATGAAATTTCCCGTGAACGTGTTATATCATATCATCATTTTTCAGAAAAAGCAAGAGGAAATTTAAGATTTCTTTAAGTTGTGCCAGTAAAGGACTGTGATGTATAATGAACACTACAGACATGGGGCAGGGAAACGGCAGAGAAGTGAAAGGATGAACGTTCAGATGAGTTTACAAGGTCAGAAAAATCCATCCAAGAGAAGACAACAGGTGCAAAGATACTGGCTGATAATCGGGCTTGTGGCCGTACTGGCGGCTGCCGGTATTCTTTCCGGGTTTTATTTTATTGGGAAAAACCGGGATGCAGACTCCAAAGAGATTTCTCTGACCAGGCAGCAGGAGGAGTTGTGGAGAAAGGCCGGAGAAGAGGCGGGAACGGAAGTGGAGACTGCAGACGAACATCTGGAGCGGATCCGGATGGAAGCAACGATGCAGGGATATCCAGAAGGTGTGATCGAGCTTCTTGACAAAAATCCTGCCACGGTGAAATACGTGGAAGATTACGGAGAGAAGCAGGGACAGATCTTTGCAGAAGATATCGGGGATGATTATGTAGACGGCCAGATCCCTCTTTTGATTCAGTGGGATGAAAGATGGGGCTATGCCCCCTATGGGACCAGTGTGGTGGCGGTCAGCGGATGCGGACCTACCTGTATGGCGATGGTGGTCTGCGGACTGACCCATGATCCGACGGTAACGCCGGCTGTGACGGCGGCCTATGGGACGGCGAATCATTATGTAGACGAAGAGAATAATACCTACTGGGCATTCATGTCCGAGGCGGGGGCAAACTGGGGACTGTCCTGTTACAGTGGATTCTTAAGCGAGCAGCAGCTGGCCGCAGAGCTTTTGGCCGGACATCCGGTGATCTGCAGTATGGGACCTGGAGATTTTACTCAGAACGGTCACTTTATCGTTATGACCGGATATGAAAATGGACAGATCAGGATCAATGATCCTTTTAGTGAAGAAAACAGTGCCAGAACCTGGACTTATGCCCAGATCCAGGGACAGACCAGGGCTATGTGGGTGTACTCGCTGGCCGGACAGTAGAGAGCCTGTCAGCGCCGCGCTTTGGAAGACGCAGAGAAGAACCGGGAATATACTGTGGGAGCAGACGCTTCCTCAGTGTATTCCTTTTTATATTTCTGCCGATAAATACGCCCTGAGAGGGATCTTTGCCGTCAAATCCTGTAATGCTGTAGGCGGTATCGACCACATCAAAGCGGACGGAAAGAAGATCAGAATTTACGACGCCCTTTGCACGGCAGATATAGCCGAATTCTCCGCGTATAAGATCCTCCAGGAAGCACAGAAGATCTGTGCCGCCGGAGAAGGCAACGTCTTTTAAGGAGAAGGTTTCCAGATCCGGCGTGGCCTGGTCCTGGGATTCAAGCACATTTCCCTGGAGATCTTTTTCCAGAAGGCCCTTCCACCAGGAGACGTCCTGGTGTGAATAATGTTCCGCCTGAACGGTCGCATCGGGAGCCAGATCCTTCAGCATGTTTACAAATTGGTTTTCTTCTTTTGAAAGAAAGCTGCGTTTGGAGATCACGATGGTACCTGCAGAACGCAGCTGGTCCAGAAAGATATCCGGGTAGTCGTTCATGCAGCGGTGGAAACAGTCCGCATCTACGATAGTGACCGGGCTTAAGAGAGTGATCCGCTCATACTCAATCTGCTGGATATTACGGATAACGTTGCCAAGAACGCCTACACCGGTGGGTTCCACGATCAGATACTCCGGATCCAGGGTGTTTGCGATGGTCAGGATGGAAGAGGCGAAGTCCGACTTTGTGGAGCAGCAGATACAACCTTCTGTCAATTCCCAGATATTCAGGTTTTCCTGTCCTTTCAGGAAGGCGCTGTCCATGTTGGTTTCGCCGTATTCATTTTCCATGACCACAAAATCTCGCTGTATTTTCCGGGACATTTCTTTAATAAACGTAGTTTTTCCTGCACCCAGGAAACCGGAGATGATCAGTATTTTCATCGGAAACCCTCTCTTTACCTGTTATTCCAGATTTACCACTGGTTTGATCAGATCTTTTGGCTTGTCTCTCATCATGAATAATGCTTCTTCCAGATGATCCCAGCCGTCAAAAACATGAGATACCAGAGGATGAACGTCCAGCCTGCCGGCAGATACCAGGGAGCCGAGCTTTTCCATGCGCAGACGTCCGCCAGGCATCAGACCGCCGTTGATCTGCTTGTGTCCCATTCCTACACCCCATTCAGCACGTGGGATATTGACATAGGTTCCGCTTCCAAGATAGTTGACGTTGCCGATCTTGCCGCCGGGCTTCAGGGCTTTAACAGCGGATTCAAAGGTCTCGCAGCCGCCTCCGGCTACGACAACTTTGTCTACGCCTTTTCCGTCAGTCATGGCAAGAACCTGGTCTTCGATGGTTCCGTCTTTATAGCTGATAAAGTCTACGGCTCCATATCCCTTTGCTGCCTCTACACATGCCGGACGTGTGCCGACCGCGATGATCCTGGAGGCACCGCGTAAGCTTGCACCGGCTACAGCCATCAGACCTACGGGGCCGATGCCGATGACCAGCACGGTGTCGCCGAACTGTACGTCGGCCAGCTCTACGCCATGGAATCCGGTGGGAACCATGTCGGAAAGCATACAAGCATCCACAGGAGTAATGTTTTCGGGGAGCAGTGCTAGGTTACCATCGGCGTCGTTGACATGGAAATACTCGGAAAATACGCCGTCTTTAAAGTTGGAGAACTTCCAGCCTGCCAGCATACCGCCGGAATGCATGGAGTATCCTGCCTGGGCTTCCAGAGAATTCCAGTCCGGGGTGATGGCCGGTACCAGTACCCGGTCTCCCGGCTTGAAGTCTTTGGCCAGAGATCCTACTTCCACGACTTCCGCGCAGCACTCATGGCCAAGGATCATGTTGTGGCGCTCTCCGATGGCGCCCTCCCACAGAGTATGGACGTCAGAGGTACAGATGGCGACGGCCAGTGGCTTACAGATCGCATCCAGCGGACCAAAATCCGGTTTTGGCTTCTCGATCCAGCCGGATTCGCCGATTTTTAACATTGCATAACCTTTCATACGCTTCTCTCCTTTCTTTGAAAATGAAAATCAAAATATATAGTTTACTTATTTTATCGCATTAAAATAGTAAATACAACAGAATAAAAATTAACAAATATAATAAATATTTAACAATATAAAAGAAAATTCAGATAATTTATTGCGCGAAGATGTGAAATTTGTTAATGTGAAGATATCAAAAACAGGAGGAAAAGTTTATGATGTTTCGCTATGCAGAAGAAAAAGACGCCGGTCTGGTACTGGAATTTTTAAAGAGACTGTCGGAATATGAGAAAGCGGAAGAGCATCTGGTCTCGACGGCTCCGATGCTGGCAGAAGAATTGAGTAAGGAAAACGGAGCCAGGGCTTTGTTTGTACTGGCAGAAGGTAAGGAGGTGGGGTGCGCCTTATTCTTCCGAAATTTTTCCGGATATCTGGGACGCTCCGGGATCTTCATCGATGCGTTGATCGTACTGGAGGAATATAGAGGAAAAGGTTATGGGAGGGCATTGTTTGAAGAATTAAAAAAAGAGACCGTGCGGATGGGAGGCGCCAGGATGGAGTGGCTGTGCCTGGACTGGAACACGCCATCCATGAAATTTTACCAGAATCACGGAGGGCAGCTGATGGAGAACTTCGTTACTTACCGGCTGCCCCTGGATTGAGAAAACTTTTTTAGGACATCTTTTGGATCATATCTTTTAGCATTTCGCAGCTGGAAGTGAATTTAGCCAGCTCGTCAGAAGTCAGATCCAGTTCTTTCATAGGAACAGCGCCATCTCTGGAAATGACACAGGGAACGCTGGTAAAAAGGCCGCTCTGTCCGTAGGCGCCCTTTGGATCTACCGAGCAGGGTAGGATCCGCTGCTCATCGCCCAAGATGGCCTGGATGATCTCGCAGGCGGACATGCCGATTCCGAATTCTGTACTTCCCTTGTGGAGGGCGATTTCGCACCCGGCAGTGACGGTGTCCTGTTCGATCTGGCTCATCTGCTCCGGCGTCAGCAGCTTGTCCGCCAGGACGCCTCCTGCCCGGGTCTGTGACCAGAGGATAGTCTGGCTGTCGCCATGCTCGCCGATACAGTATCCCTGGATATCGGAAGGCGCAAGATTCAGAGCGGCGGCCACGCGGCTCCTGAGTCTTGCAGAGTCGAGGGCAGTTCCCGTGCCGATTACATCTGCGTCAATCTTCTGATTAACATAATATGCGATCAGGTCGCAGGGGTTAGTCAGTACCACCATCGTCCCGCGGAAATGATTTTTTTGTATCTCAGGAAGGATCTGGTCGATCACTGCGATGGATCCGGAGAGCTCCTGCAGACGGTCTTCGTCGCAGATCTTTCCGCAGGCGGTCAGGACCGCGATGTCGGCATCTGCAAGGTCTTCATAACTTCCGCTGCGGATCCTGGTCTGTGTGCCCAGGTATGGCAGCATATCTGTGAGATCCTGGATCTCACCCCATTCCTTTCTCTTATTATAGTCGATGCCGACAATCTCGTCGGCGATTCCCCGAAGGGCCAGCATCTGGGAGACGTGAGCGCCCAGATGGCCAAGGCCGATCACAACAACTTTTTTGCTCATAGTATTCAGTCCTTTCCTGAAAGATTTCACTGATATCATCATAGCGCATAATGGGGGAAAAGGCTAGAGAGGGATGTGGGAAAAAAGATGAGGGAATTAGCACTCACCTCTTGCCGTGTGGCGGGTGGTTTTGTCCTGTGGCGTCAGAGCCCGTGGAGCCTTATTTTACAAGGCTTTTGCGGGTTCTTACTTTTTGCCTGGGAGTATCAAAAATCGTCATTTTTTGAAAAAATGGTGTAGTAAATGGTGTAGTAAAATGAACGTGGGAGATGTGGAAAGGGATTGAAATAAGAGATAGCGAAAAGTAGAGGAATTTGATAAAATTAAGATAAAAGTGAATTCTGTATTTGAGAGATAAAATTATAACTTCTGATTGGTATAAAAAAATAGCAAAAGAGAAAATTTTGAGTGAAAAAGATATAGAAACGATTTGATTCAGTGCAGCGTAAAATTTGGCTTATAAATTTTACACCGGTGATTAAATGAAAGGCCTAATCCCCCAGCTATACTGGGGAGAATGGAGTAAGCAGGAGCGTGTAGGATATCAATAAAAAGCCTCCTATGCTAAAATGCGAATGGTGTCGCAAGCCAAACTCAAAAATTAGTATAGGAGGCGGTCCCAAATGGACAATAAGAGTTTATCACACGTACGGTGGAAATGCCAATACCATATAGTTTTTATTCCGAAATACAGAAAGAAAGTACTGTATGGAAAGTTGAAAGCAGACGTAAGAGATATAATTTCTACATTATGCAGATATAAAGATGTAGAGATTATAGATGGCGCAGTATGCGAAGATCATATACATTTAAGCGTAGCGATTCCGCCCAAGTATAGTATTTCAAAATTTATGGGGTACTTAAAAGGAAAGAGTACGCTAATGATATATGACAGACATCCAGAATTGCAGAGCAAATGGGATAAGGCGTTCTGGGCCAGAGGATATTACGTTTCAACAATTGGTAATATCACAGAAGATGCAATAAAGAAGTATATAAGAGAGCAGGCAGAAGAATCGAGAAAAGAAGATTCAAGAAGTACCGCTTTATAAGCGGACCAGTAACAATGCTTGCGATACCCGTCCTTTTGGGCGCGCATGTAACTGGCCCTTATGAGGGCCAACCCAAACCACCACTTGAAGTGGTGGTTGTGACTTAGTTAGAAATATGAGGAGGTAGCTATGACTTTTATTGAAGAAAAAGCAGGTGAACTTGTATTAAGTGTAGCTATAGATAAAATTACAGATTATAAAGACAAAAAGCAGTGGGAGAAACTGTTCATTGATACAAGCGAATTTTTATTAAAAAAGGTAGAGTCCGGAGACAGAATAATTGATGAAATTGCAGAATTATTATCCAAAGAAGAAATGAAACAAGTTGCAGCAAAGATGTCTGCGGAGAGTAAATATGCTCTTAAAGACAAACTTTATGAAGAACTAACACGTATAATGCTGAAATATGAAATTCCTGAAAATGAAGCAGAGTATTATATATCCAATTTTATTAATATTATTTTACACGAATTAGAAAAAATTAATCCTAACGCATTTCAGTGTGCTTTTTTAGGTGAATGGAAAAAGGAGGAAGAACAAAATCTTTTAGAAATTAAGAGCCAACTATTAACACTTAGTACAGCAATTACAAATATCCAGGATAGTAAAGTTTCTGTATATTCTATTGACCAAGTTGAAGTGGATTTGTATAGACAAACGGAAAATCCCAGTTTGAATCTTGATTTTTTTGAAATTGATGACGAAGTGTTTAAAGAACAATTTGACGACTGTTTGGACAATGAATGTATATATATTAGCGGACAAAGCAAGGAAGAAACTATTCTTTGTGTACTTAATGAACTTAGAAGAATACGGCCTAAAAATATAACGTTAGTAGTAAAAAGCGTAGAAGATTGGGAAAAATTAAAAGTAGCAAATGAAAAAGATGTAGAATTAGGTGGGAAAATATTAATACCATGGTTTTATGCTGAACAGATTTATGCGATTCCTAATAATATAAATATTTTTGTGTTTGGAGCAGATGAGTATTGTGGCGGTAAAAATCCAATCAAGTTAAGAAAAAGGAAACGTAATACAATTAATCAGAAATTAATAGATGCAGGATTGAACTATGAAGAAGCTCATAAATTAGTTGAAGATACACATGGATTGTATGTTCCTTTAAAGAAAAAAATAATTCGAGGAATTGACAATGTGGTTCCAAATTGGGTAGAGGGAAATAAAAATATAATTATCCCGTTACTTTTATGTGGAAAATGGAGTGAAAGTGATGGAGATAAGATGATAATAGAAGAACTATGTGGTATTACTTATGACCAAGTAATGGATGAAATTATGCCATATATGAAAGGCGAAAATCCTTTGTTTCTCAGATTTAAAGTACATGGTAATACATTTGTTCATTTGGCAAGTACAGAAAACGCATGGGATTACTTAGATGAATTTGTTAGTGTTGAAACTAATCTATGGGATAAATATGTTGATATTATTCGTGCAATAATAACCGAAGAAAATCCAGTTTTTTCCTTTCCTGTTGAACAACAAGGCTATGCAAATATTTTACCTGGCGGAAAACCATTATGGTCTTTAGTGCTAAAAGAAGGATTGCTTCGTAGCTTGATTATGAAAGCATATTATAAAAACGATTTTGAAAGTCAGTTGGCGGTTGATCAAATTATTGAAGCGGTTTTAAATGATATTTCCTCAATCAAACAGTGGTTATCAATTGCAGAATTATTTACTATATTATGTGAGGCTTCGCCGAAAGCAGTTACTAAAAGGTTAGATAGAGAGTGGCAAGAAGATACAGGACTAAAGGATGTGTTTTTAAAGGCAGAGGATAGAGGACCATTTTCAAGAAATGACTATACATATTTTATTTGGGGAATAGAACAATTTTTATGCCAAAAGGAATATTCAGCGTGGGCAATTAGGTGGTTATTCAAAATGAATAGCTTTCGTGAGAAATACCCAATCAGTAACAGCCCATTGGAGACATTAAAAACAGTATTTTGTCCCTGGTATAATATTACAGTTCTTCCTCAAAAAGAAAAAATAGAATTAATAAAAGAGGCTTATGATAAAGGATATGATGTTTGGGAGCTATTATATTCAGAATTGCCAGGTCAGAATAATTCTATAATTGATGCAACAAGTAAACCTAAATATAGAATAATTGATGAGCCGGTTCAAGTAACAAATAAAGATGTCACATTTGCTTATAACGAATATTTAAAGTTATGTCTTAATCATATGGATTATGATATTTTAAAATGGCAAAAGATTATTGAAATATCAAATCATTTTAATGATGAAATTTTAGAACGTGTTTCTGATAAATTGTTGTATGAAATTCAGTCAATGACTGATATGGAAATTACATGTATTAAAGAAAAATTTCGGAAAGAAATATATAGAAACAGATATTATTGCAGTTCAGAATGGGCAATGAAGGAGCCCTTAATTGGAAAATTAGAATATATAATGAACGAACTTCATGTGCAGAATGAAATATATGATTATAGATATTTATTTATAGGAACATACGAATTCCCATTACTGCATCCTTGTCCATATTCTGATGATGAAAAAAGGGAGGTTAATGAGAAGTTAATAAATGATGAAATATTGGAAGGTATTAGAAGATTTAAAGAACGAAATCTTGATATCGTATCTTTGGTTAATATTTGCTCAGAGTTAGAGTACACAACTTTAGGGATATATTTATTTAAAGTATATACGAATAATCAATTTGATATAGAGTTGTTTACTAATATTGTAACGCAAAAGAGTAATAAAAGAATTATAGTAGATTATGTTCGATGTGCTTATGCAAAGAATCTTAATAATCTCCGAATTGCAATAAATGTTGCGGAAAAAATAGGGGCGTCTGAGGATGTAGTCATAGATTTACTACTCCTTGAAGTTGTAGATTTGAAAAATAAACCGCTTATTGCTGATGAAGAAGAAAAAGTCAAAGAGCAATACTGGAAAAGATTTCGAATAGGAGGATTTGTAAAAAGTAGTGAAACCGTCCATTATATAATTGATCAATTAATGATATATTCTAATTTTATATGTATTCTGGAAATTCTTGATGAATGTAAAGAATTTTATAGTAGCGAAGAAATATTAATAATTTTAGAAAAGATGAAAGACCATGAAATTGGTGTTCCTACACAGTTATCGTCTTATCATTTAAAAAATTTATTGTCTATACTACAAACAAGTTTTTTAAATACTAAGTATTGTGAAAGAGTAGCGTTATTAGAACTCCCATTTCGAGGATTGCTCGATATTTCAGATATGAAATGCTTTTTAAATTGTTTAGAGAATTCTCCAAGATTACTGCTCGATATTGTTGCTATTATCTTTAGGGACGATGATGGGAATACAGTTGGAGAAAATAACTTTGACCAAACACAGATTAGTAATGTTTTTTCGCTGTATTATAATTTGAAATTTTGTCCAGCTAGACAAGGAGCGTTTGTTGACAGGGAGAAATTAATGTGCTGGATACAAGATCTTCAAGAGGGTTTGGATAGAAATAATCAGAATAGATTATTTGGAATGATTCTTGGAAAAATGTTATCAGCATCTCCAGTGGGGCAAGATGGTTACTATCCTGCTGAATCAATACGAGAGGCTATAGAAATGTTTGGAGATCAACATTTAGAAAATGAGTATGTGGCATCTATTTGTAATTCCAGAGGAGTTTATAGCCCTACGGGTGGAGATGAAGAACGCGCAATGGCAAAACGATATAAAGAGAATGCGGAGGCTATAAGAACAAAATCACCAAAGACAGCAAAAATTTTTGATCAGCTATGTGAGTGCTATTTATATGAGGCAGATTCAGAAAGAGAGAGCGAAGAATATGTTGGAATATAAAATGGCACCTTGTGATTTAGAAGATGCAAAAGAGATAGGTCATGGTGGAAACGGAAAGGTTGTATTAGTGCCAGATTCTCACTCTCCAGAAAAGGTTATTAAGTATTTTTGTGTTGATCCTAAATTAAATAAAGAATTAAAAGAGAGAAGATATAAACGATTTTGTAGAGAAATAAAGGTTCAGGAATGCCTTGGAAAATCTATAAAAGGAATTCTTCCGATATATGCTTATTGTTGTCCAGAAGAATCTGTGGAAAAAATGCCGGCATGGTTCATGATGCCGAGAGCGAATAAATTCAATGTAACTATACACAAAAGTATTGTCCAAAAGCTTGAAGATATGCTTGAATTAGGCCGTATAATAAATGAGATTCATGCTTGTCATATGGCACATAGAGATATTAAACCAGAAAATATACTTATAATGAATAACCAAATTTATTTATCTGATTATGGTATGGTATGGATTGATGGAGAGGAGTCGCTGACTCATGCGGAAGAACGTCTAGGTCCAATTAAAATTATGCCACCTGAATTGGATGTGCAAGAAGATGTTAGAAAGTGTGATTATACAAAATCAGATGTTTATCTTTTTGCTAAAGTTTTATGGATGTACTTGAAACGGGATAAATATGGCTTTAGGGGCCCATATGATAGAAGTTCGCATCAAATATATTTATTAAATGATGATTTTAAAGTTGTTACGTTGGAACCCTTACATATGTTGCTTCAAGAGGCGACCAAAGATAATTGGGAAAATAGACCTGATATTCTTACTTGTATGGATTATATACACGAGCAGATTATGATTTTGAAAGAAACAGTTTCTACGGATTTGCTTGAAAGGTATCAATTAAATGAGAAAATCTGTCATTTTGAAGCAAGTGTATCCCCAAGTTATAAAGTTTATGATGAGGATGAAAAGATAATACTGTTTTTAAAAGAAATAATTCCTAGTGTTAAAATTGATTTTGATGATGGGATACTGACACAGAGTATTAGACCAATAAAAATAAGAAAAATAGCCCCCAATCTTTATATTTTATCTCATTTGAAAATGGGTGATAAAATTGCCAGGATAGTACTACATATCAGTCAAATTAAGAAATATGTGGACAAGGTAATAATTATATCAGGTACACGGTAAATCACTAGTACCGTGCTAGTTTTATCTATCCATGAGATAATAAC
>OGRN01000209.1_pt1 | contig 57765 bp, 58 predicted proteins | sample 1553401 | NCBI WGS metagenome assembly OGRN01 (sample SAMEA2580096, study PRJEB22360) | human gut metagenome | biome: human gut; feature: human-associated habitat; material: faeces | place: Denmark | collected 2008/2010 | reverse complement strand
ATCATTGCACAGGCATTGATGTCTATTATGGTTTATGTAATGAATCTGATTCTGAAATTCAATCCATCTGCACAGACAGCTTATGGATTATTCTATAAGGTTCAACAGTTTGTGCTGTTCCTCGCATTTGGACTCAGAGATGCAATCACACCGATCATTGCATTTGCTTATGGAATGAGAAGCAAGAAGAGAATTCAGGATGGAATCAAATATGGTCTGATCTATACGGTTGCATTGATGATTCTGGGTATTGCAATCACAGAGATTTTCCCAGGGGCATTTGCGACGCTGTTTAATGCCGGACAGTCGAGAGCATATTTTATCAGTGCAATGAGAGTCATTTCTTTAAGTTTCTTGTTTGCAGGAATTAATGTTGCTTATCAGGGAATCTATCAGGCAGTGAACAGTGGTATGGAATCACTGGTTATCTCACTTCTGAGACAGCTTGTAATTATCTTACCACTGGCTGGAATTTTTTCTATATTTGCCAGAAATGGTCAGATGGGAGTTGCATTAATCTGGTGGGCATTCCCGATCACGGAAGTGATTGCATGTCTGGTGGGATATGTATTCTTAAAGAGAATCAGAAAAAACAAGGTTTTGAAGTAAGGAGGAAACAGGAATGGTAAAACGAATCATTACGATCAGCAGAGAATTTGGAAGCGGCGGACGTTTCATCGGCGAGGAAGTGGCAAAGAAGCTGGGAATTGCTTATTACGATAAAAATATCATCAATCAGATAGCGGAAGAATCAGGACTGTCACCGGATTATATTCAGGAAAGTGCCGAATTATCGCCAAAGAAAGGACTGTTTGCCTATGCATTTGCCGGACGGGATATCACGGGAAAATCTTTGGAAGATATGGTATATGAAGCACAGAGGAAGGTGATTCTGGAACTTGCGGATAAGGAATCTTGCGTTATTATAGGAAGAAATGCAGATTTTATATTGAAAGATAGAGAAGATGTGCTGAATGTATTTATATATGGAGATATGCCAGAGAAGATCAAACGTATCTGTAAGTTATATGATGTTACGGAAGATGGGGCAGTGAAACTGATAAAGGATACAGATAAAAGACGAAGGACAAATTATAATTTCTATACGGAACAAAAATGGGGAATGGCTAAGAATTATACATTGTCATTAAACAGTTCACAGTTGGGATATGCAAGGTGTAAGAAGATGATCATGGATTGTGTGGATATTTGCATTTGAAAAAGGAATTATTTATGGAAAAAATAGCGACAGGTAGAAAGTTGTGGTAAAATATAAGTAATTAATCGAAAGATTAAAAGAAACTTTGATATGTTACAATGAAATGGAGGGGATGAGGATGAAGTGTCCATATTGTAACAAAGAAATGGAAAAAGGATATATTCAGTCAAAGCATGGTCTTGGATGGAATAGAAAAAAGAGAGTATTAGCAGTTAGCTCTGGATGGTTTGCAGATCAACCATTGGAATATGAAAGCGTTGCTTATCGATGTGGGGATTGTAAGAAGATTATCATTGATTATAATCAGCAGGAAGAATAAAATTTTTCACAAGCGGGTTGCAAATGCAGTTTCACAAAATTGGGAATTTGCATAGATAATAGAAATGTGATGATGAGGCATTGTATATTACTAAAGTGATATACAGTGCCGTTATTTTTGTGATATAATAAAAATATAGATGAGAATATCATCAGATTTATTACAAAGTGTAGGACTTATTTTGCAGATTGGAGGCAAATATGAGCAGAAAAAGCAGAACAAAAAGCAAGACAAGAGCGAATGCAAAGACTAGAACGAAAAAAGCTGTTACAGCAACAGCGAAAAATACGGATACAGAAAAGACTACTATTTCAACAGTAGAAAATACGGATGAAAAAACTACAGCTGTTAAAGCAGTAAAGAAAACGGAAGAAAAACAGATAGTTCCAACAGTTAAGAAGACGGAAGAGAAAAAAGCAGATATTCCGACAGTAAAAGATACGGAAGAGAAAAAAGCGGCTGCTTCAACAGAAAAAAAGGCAGCTAAGAAAAAGAAAGCTGTTTCCACTGTAAAAAAAGAAGATACTAAAAAAGAAACTGTTCCAGTTGAGCAAGAAGTAGTTGCTAAACAAGAAGCACCTGTAGAACAGGAGCAACCAAAGGAATATGTAGATCTTGGACCAAGAAGAAGTGTCGTTTTCATTGGCTCAGAATGCTATCCATTTGTAAAAACAGGAGGACTTGGAGATGTCATGTCTGCATTGCCAAAGAGTCTTGCAAAATTAAATGTTGATGTGAAGGTTATTCTTCCAAGATACAAATGTATTCCTTGGGAATATCAAGAAAAGATGGAGTATAAAGGCTCTTTTTATATGAACCTTTGCTCTGATGGAAAACAATACTATGTTGGTATTATGGAATATCAGGAAGACGGCGTTGTTTATGATTTTATCGACAATGATGAATTTTTCTCCTGGGGTAATCCATATACAAATCTGATCGATGATATTCCAAAGTTTTGTTATTTTTCCAAGGCAGCATTGGCGGCACTTAATTATCTGGATTGGGTTCCAGATGTTGTACATTGCCATGACTGGCAGGCAGCTTTGGTGCCATTGTATCTAAGAACATGTTTTGCCGATACAAATGTAGGACGTGCAAGTGCAGTACTTACGATACATAACCTCAAATTCCAAGGTATTTATGATAGAAAGATGATCCAATACTGGTCAGGACTTCCGGACTATGTATTTAACAAAGACTGCCTGACTCAAAACTGGTTAGATGCGAATATGTTAAAAGGAGGAATCACATACTGCAATAGACTTACAACTGTAAGTAATACATATGCAGGAGAGATTCAGACAGAAGAATACGGAGAAGGACTTGCAGAGCACCTAAGATATCATCAAAATAAGATCAGAGGAATTGTAAATGGTATTGACGTTAATATCTGGAATCCATCCACAGACAAACTGTTAAAAGCCAATTATGATGCAAGCAATGCAATCGAAAATAAAAAGATCAATAAGAAAGCACTGCAGGAATCTTTAGGTTTAGAAGTAGACGAAAATAAAATGGTGATCGGACTGATTTCTCGTCTGACAAACCAGAAAGGACTGGATCTTGTAAATGATGTAATTCCAGGTGTCATGGATGGAAATACACAGGTCGTTGTCCTTGGTACAGGTGATTCCTGGTATGAAGATGCATTCCGTTCTTATGAGAATCAATACAAGGGAAGCTTCTGTGCTTATATCGCCTACAATGAGAATGTAGCTCACAACGTTTACTCAGGATGTGATGCCCTCTTAGTTCCATCAAGATTCGAACCATGCGGACTGACACAGCTGATCGCTATGAGATACGGTGCGATTCCAATCGTAAGAGAAACAGGAGGACTTAGAGATACCGTTCAGCCATATAACATGTTTGATAATACGGGAAATGGCTTTACATTTGATAGATATGAAGGCGGTCTGCTCTATGATACGATCAACAGAGCAAAGACCTGCTACTTTGAAAATCGAGCAAACTGGGATGATATGGTCATTCGCGATATGAATAAAGATGTATCTTGGGAGACAAGTGCATGGCAGTATAAGAATATGTATTTGGAGCTGACACCAAGATAAAATTCTCATTTGTAGGTAGTGTTGTATATATTAGTCAGAAAGAAGATAAATATTTCTTCTTATCTTCTTTCTGACTAATACAAAGGAACGCTATTCAAATCACTACACAGTGTGTATGTTAAACGATGTTGGTTGATAAGTTTTGTATTCGTTGACGGAAGATGAAAGGAGTTTAAGAACACCGATTTGACGAGATGTTTAAAATACATTCAAAGCTTCAATCCTCTGTCTGAGAAATTCCTAATTTATAGCCAATAACATTCTCCACACGTGTTCGGTAGTGGTTTCGATCACGCAAATTAAAATTTCCTCAAAAGCAACGGCACCTCTGCTAAAAGCATTCCAATCCACCCGGCAAGATAAGAAAATGGCAATGCTTCGATCTGCAAGGAAAAATGAAACACAAGAACAGCCGCAAATATCACACGAACCGACATATTCACAAAACTACTGATCAAAGTAATCTTAAGATCTCCGATTCCGCGAAAATATCCCTGAACTCCATTTGTAACTGCAGGGAACAGATACATCAAAGAGATTAGTTTCAAATAAGTCACACCATGTTTGCACACGACAGGATCATTTGAAAAAAGCTGCATCAATGGGTGAGCCAAAAAGAAGCATACAAAAAAGATAAAAATTCCATAAAAAAGTTCAATCTTCATTCCACAACGAAAAGCAGCCTTAATACGATCGGTCTTTTTTGCACCTTTATTTTGTGCCATCAAAGTTGTCATCGCATGAGCAATATTTTGCTGTGGCATATAGGCAAAATCATCGATACGGTTTACAGCTGCAAAGGCAGCGGACACAAAGACACCCATTGAGTTTACAATAGATTGCACACCCAACTTACCAAGCTGTACGGTTGCTTGTTGCATCGCAGAAGCCCATCCGTAAGCAATCGTCTGTTTTAAAAGAGATGGATCAAAGATGAGCCATTTCTTGCCAAGTCGCAGGATTGGGACTTCCTTTTGAATATAAATGATACAAAGAATACAGGAAATTGCTTCACTTAATACAGTAGAAATCGCACATCCCTCACTTCCCATATGAAAAATAAGCACAAAAATAAGATCTCCAAATACATTGACAACAGAACTGATGATCAAAAAATAAAGAGGAGACTTGCTGTCTCCAAGAGCACGAAGCGTACTTGCAAAGCAATTATACATAAATGTAAAGATAAGCCCAGAAAAAATAATCCTTAAATAAAGTTTTGTCATAGGAATGATCACGAAATCCACCTGCATTAAGGTCAGGATTGGGTAAGCAAATAAGATGCAAAGAATAGACAATACAAGAGAAAAAACAATATAAATGTGGTGTGATATTTCCAGTAGTAAGGTCTTTTTCCATTGTAATAATTCTCCGCTCTTATGTAAATTTTACACTGTAGGCTATTGTATCATGTTTTGATGATAATCTCAAAGATCAGAGTGTTAGATTTGATTAAGAACTGATATAATAGGAGAAACAACAAAGATTTTGAAGGAGAGGAAAATGAAACTTGCACTAGTACAAATGAGCATGAAAACAGACATACAAAAAAAGCTTGACAAAAGTCTGCAATACTGTGACAAAGCAAAGGTGCGGATCTGGTCATAGTTCCAACAGCGAATACGAAAGCAGAACCAATGGAGACGTTTGAATGGGAAATGCGTGTTCAGGCAATGCATAACCAGAAGGCCAGAACAGTATAGTTAGAGATGTTTCATAATCTTTGGCATATTAATAAATAGAAAGATAAGTAAGAAATCGGAGAGTATCACTATATGGAAAAGTTAAATAAAAAAGTATACTATCATCTACCAGGACTATTTGAATTTTATGAGCTGTATTGCGTATTTCTTCCATTATATAGAAAACATAGAGAATATTTTTATGAATGGTGTGAAATCAGCTCTATCTATGGATCTCCGGCGGATTGTATCTGGGGAGGAGGTCGTGCTGGCTTTGGTTCGGATAATCCAGAAGAAGCTTTAGAATTAATGAAAGAATATGGAATCTCGGCACGACTAACGTTTAGCAATAGTTTGTTAAGAGAAGAACATCTGTCGGATAGGAAATGTAATGAATTATGTAAATTATTTGAAGAAACAGGGCAAAAAAGGAATGGTGTGATCATCTATTCTGATTTATTACTTGACTATATAAAAAAACATTACAAAGGCTTATATTTTGTTTCTTCAACGACAAAAGTTTTAACAAACTTTGAAGAATTTTTAAATGAGGTAAAGAAAGAAGATTTTAAATACGTTGTACCAGATTTTCGCTTGAATAAAGCATTTGATCAATTGAAAAAATTATCAAACGTGGAAAAAGATAAGGTAGAATTCTTATGCAATGAATGCTGTTGGTATGGATGTAAGGAAAGAAAGCAGTGCTACGAAACAGTCAGCAGGAAAAATTTAGGAGAAAATATTTCAGAACATATCTGCCAAGCACCAGAAGCTGATCAAGGATACCGCTTTTCAAAAGCAATGAAAAATCCAGGATTTATAAGTGTTGATGATATTAAAAATACTTACTTGCCAATGGGGTTCTCTAATTTCAAAATAGAAGGACGAAGCCTTGGAAGTGCTTTAGTATTGGAGTTTCTGCTTTATTATATGGTAAAGCCAGAATATCAGATTCATGTGAGGGAAGAAGTATATTTGGATAATATGCTGGATTTATTTTAAGTTGTGGAGTTGGCCAATTTAATGTGGTGTGTATGGAGAATGGTATCAGATAAGAATTAAGGTTTTCTCAGACAGATAATATGAAATGTTTGATGGAATTGTGGTTTTTATTGGGAAGTGGAGCAAGTGACTTATTGGATGAAATCAGGGAAAAACGTAAGATGTGTTGAATGACGGGTTAGAATCTTAAAAAAATAAGGGGTTCCTTTTTCTTCAACAATTTAGTATAATAGAGAGATACAGTGAAATATATATTGAAAATAGGAGAGAAAAATGGAAAAGAAAAATGACTTTAAGCCATTTATTCCCGCAGATAAAGTGTTACCTGAATTTACAGTTACATCAGTAATTCTTGGTATGATCCTAGCGGTTATATTTGGTGGCGCCAACGCTTATTTAGGATTAAGAGTTGGTATGACTGTATCAGCCTCTATTCCAGCGGCAGTTATTTCTATGGGTGTGATCCGAATGATCTTAAAGAAAGATTCCATTCTTGAGAATAACATGGTACAGACAATTGGTTCAGCAGGTGAATCATTAGCGGCAGGAGCAATTTTTACAATTCCTGCTATTTTTATCTGGGCATCAGAAAAAGGAAGTGGAGTGAGTGCTCCATCTTTCGTATCTATTGCATTGATCGCTCTTTGCGGTGGTATTTTAGGAGTACTTTTTATGGTACCTCTTCGTACAGCCCTGATCGTAGAAGAACATGGAACACTTCCTTATCCTGAAGGAACAGCTTGTGCAGAAGTACTTTTAGCTGGAGAACAGGGTGGAAGCAAATCAAAAGTTGTATTTGCAGGACTTGGAATTGCAGCAGTTTATAAATTTATTGCAGATGGTTTAAAACTTTTCCCTAGTGAAGTTCAATTCTCAATGCAGGGAAATTATACAACCTCTGTTGGTATGGATGTCCTTCCAGCGTTAGCAGGTGTAGGTTATATCTGTGGAGCACAGGTATCAAGTTATATTTTCGCAGGTGGTGTGTTATCATATCTTGTGTTAATTCCTGCAATCGCTTATTTTGGTGGAGATTCTGTATCAAAGGTTGTTGATGAAGCAGGAAAGACACTAGCTTTTAATCAGTTATCTGCTTCTCAGATCTGGAGTAATTATGTCAGATATATCGGTGCAGGTGCTGTAGCAGCAGGTGGACTGATCAGTTTGATCAAGACATTCCCTACTATGGTTAAGACATTTGGACATGCCATGAAAGGATTTGGTAAGACAGGTGATAGTCAGCTAAGAACGCAGCAGGATTTATCTATGAAAGTTGTTCTTGGAGGAGTATTGATCATTGCAGCTTTAATCTGGTTATTACCAGAGATTCCAGTAAGCCTCTTAGGAGCATTGATGATTGTTGTCTTTGGTTTCTTCTTTGCAACTGTATCATCCAGAATGGTTGGTATTGTAGGAAGTAGCAATAACCCAGTATCAGGTATGGCGATCGCAACACTGATCGTAACAACATTTATCTTAAAAGCAACTGGTAATACAGGAGCAACAGGTATGGTATCAGCAATTTCCATTGGTACAGTTATTTGTATCATTGCAGCTATGGCTGGTGATACTTCACAGGATTTAAAGACAGGTTATATCGTAGGTGCGACACCTAGATTACAGCAGATCGGTGAATTGATCGGTGCTATTGTGGCAGCATTTGCAATTGGAGGAGTTATGTATCTTCTGAATGCAGCATGGGGATTCGGTTCTGACCAGATTCCTGCACCACAGGCAACTTTGATGAAGATGGTTGTTGAAGGTGTTATGGGTGGTACATTACCATGGGTATTGATCTTCATGGGAGCATTTATCGCCATTGTTGTTGAGATCCTTGGAATTCCAGTATTAGCATTCTCTATTGGTCTTTATTTACCAATTTACTTAAGTGCACCAATCATGGTTGGTGGAGTTATTCGTTGGTTTGTTGACAATAAGAAAAAATACGACAGTGATAAAGCGAGAAAAGATGGATCAGACAGAGGTGTCCTTTATGCGGCAGGTATGATCGCAGGAGAAGGTATCGTTGGTATCCTTCTTGCTGTATTAGCAGTATTTAATGTTGCGGATAAGATCGATCTTTCTTCCGTATATGGAGGAGCTTTTGAAACGACTGGCAACTGGGTTGGTTTAGTAGCGTTTATAGTATTACTTGCTACACTATTCTACTTCACAAGAAATAAAAAGACGATTGAAGTAGATGCAGAAAAATAATAAAATAAATATGTATTTCAGTGAGAAGAAAGCACTGCTGCGATCATGCAGTAGTGCTTTCTAAATAAAAAGGTGAATTGATGAAAGATAAGAAGAATTATATTGATCATATCCCGAAGATCAATGATATGAAATGGGAAGTATTAGAAGATGGAATTGTAGAAATCACTGTAGAAAATAAGGGATTCTATAATACAATCGCACAGAAATTGTTTAAAAGGCCACGATATAGTTTCATCAAATTAGATGAATATGGAAGTTTTGTGTGGCAGAAGATCGATGGAAAGAAAAGTATTTACGAGATAGGGAAAGAACTTGAAAGCGCTCATGAAGGTGCAGCGACACAATTATACGAGAGATTGTCACAATATTTTGCAATTTTAGAAAGAAACAAATACATTATTTTTGAAGAATAAACCTTATTAGGTAAAAGGAATTTAAAATGAAATTATCAACAGCGATCATAGGTATTGTTTTATTTGCCATAGCGACGATGATCCTATATGGATGGGGAATCGTTAAACAAAAGAATCAGACAAATGACCTGATGAATTTGCTTTTTAGCAAAGGACAGGATAAAATAAAAAAGTATTTAAAACAAAATGAATACATTACAATTTCACAAGTGGAACAAATTTGCGAAGGTCTCGAAGCAAAACAGCCATTTTCAAGAAATAGAGCGGTTGTAAAGGATAAGAGAGACTATGCAAAAAAACTTGTAGAATATATGCTGAAGACGAACCAGCTTGAAAAAGAGGGTAGTCGTTATAAAATGCATAAAAAATAAGGAGGACATAGAGATGTCAGTATTAGGAGAATTACAGCCAAACAAAGTATTTCAATATTTTGAGGAGATTTGTGCAATCCCTCATGGGTCAAGAAATTTACAGCAGATCAGTGATTATCTGGTAGATTTTGCGAAAGCACATGGATTAAAATACAGACAGGATGAAGATTTAAATGTGATCATCTGGAAAGATGGATCAAAAGGGTATGAAGATTCTGATCCAGTCATCCTTCAGGGACATATGGATATGGTAGCAGTGAAAGAATCAGACTGCGACAAAGATATGGAAAAAGAAGGATTAGACTTAGAAATTGATGGAGATTATATTTTAGCCAAAGGAACTTCCTTAGGTGGAGATGATGGAATCGCCGTTGCATACACACTTGCCGTATTAGATGATGAAGAAATGGCACATCCACCGATTGAAGCGATTTTCACAGTCAATGAAGAAATCGGTATGTTAGGAGCAGCAACCATTGATGTTTCTGATCTGAAAGGACGTTTATTTATGAATATGGACTCTGAAGATGAGGGCGTATTCACAGTCAGCTGTGCAGGTGGAGCATCTGTGATCTGCAAGATTCCATATGAGACAGAAACAGTCAATGCATCAGTCATCGAGATTAAAATGGATGGATTTACAGGTGGACATTCTGGAGTTGAGATCATCAAAGGACGTATGAATGCAAACTGTGCAATGGCAAGAGTGTTGTTAAGTTTGTTCAATGAGGTTGAAATGCAGCTTGTTTCAGTAAATGGTGGAGAAAAAGACAATGCGATCGCGAAATTCAGCGAAGCATCTGTTGCAGTACTTCCAGAAGAAGTAGAAGAAGCAAAACAGATCATTGAAAATACATTTGCACAGATCAAAGAAGAATATAAAGTGACAGATCCTGGTGCAAGATTAACAGTAAATGTAAAAGAAACTGCTGACGTAGAGACATTTACAGAAGATACAACATTTGCAGTAGTGACTGCAATGGTTCATATGCCAGATGGTGTTCAGAGAATGAATCCAGAGATTGAAGGATTGGTACAGACATCACTAAATATGGGGATTTTAACAACGAAAGATTCTGAAGTACAGATGACATTTGCAGTTAGAAGTTCCAGTGAAACAGAGAAACAGTATCTGATCGCTCAATTGACATCTCTGTCTGAAACATTAGGTGGAGAGATAGAAATCGTAGGACCATATCCAGGATGGGAGTATAAAGCAGATTCCAGACTACGTGAAGTTATGGTTGAGGCATACAAAGATTTATACAATGGAGAAGAACCTGTGGTTGAAGGAATTCATGCAGGACTGGAATGTGGAATCTTTGCTTCAAAATTACCAGGACTTGATGCGGTATCCTTTGGTCCTCAGATGGAACATATTCATACGACAAATGAAGTATTGAGTATTTCATCTACGGAACGTACATGGGAACTGGTTGTTAAGACATTGGCGGCATTGAAATAAATTTTAAATTTTGTAATTGGCCAACTGTAGATTTCGAGTATATGATAAAAATAAATAAACGATCAGAAGAGTAGCTAGAGAATTTTACTCACGTTTTTGCAGATCGCTGATTCGCTGGCTTTCCTTGCGAAACTCGCTTTCAAGGGTATTCAAATTTGAATTCTTTGAGGCTCAAACATCGCACCAAGCCAGCTTCGAATCCGCAAAAAACGTGGCAAAATTCTAATGCTTCCGATCGTTTATTTATTTTTTATCATATACCTGAAGTCAATCGTGTGGACAATTCACAAGATTAGAAAATTTACCGACGTATCAGGTGATTAAGAATGGACATTGGAACCAGGATCGATTATGTAAGAGTTGATACGCACAGAGATAATCAGTCAATGCATATTATCTGGAATATGATGATAAGAGATCAGGAGGATTTGCGCCACTTGCGAAAGTAAGCGGAGATAAGAAAGTAGTTTTAGGACTAGTGACTACAAAAACACCAGAACTAGAAGACAAAGAAAAAGTGATCGCAAGAATTCATGAAGCAGCAAAATATGTACCACTTGACCGCCTATATTTAAGCCCACAGTGCGGATTCGCGTCATGCGAGATCGGAAATAAACTGACAGAAGAACAGCAGTGGGCGAAACTTAAACTTGTAAAAGAAATCGCAGAAGAAGTGTGGGGATAAATTCTAATTTGCGACGGTAGGCTTTTGTATTCGTTAACAGAAGATCAAAGGAACTTAAGAACACCGATTTGATGAGATGTTTGAGATACATTCAAACTTTATATCTTCTGTCATGAAAAAAACTAGTTGAGTTTTCCCAAACCTTTCTATACAATAAATAAGAAGAAAATAAATGAAAGGAATTAAACTTATGGAAGAATTCTTACAAGTAGGAGCGATCGCGAACACACATGGTATCGCAGGGGAAGTCAAAGTATTTCCGATGACAGATGATATCAAACGATTTAAGAAATTAAAAGAAGTATATTTAGATACAGGAAAAGAAAGAAAATTATTACATGTAGTATCATGTAAATTCGTAAAGAATCAGCCAGTTTTAAAATTTAAAGAATTTACAAATATTAATGAAGTAGAGATGTATAAGAGAAAAGGACTGTTTGTTACAAGAGATCAGGCAGTGCCTCTTGGTAAAGATGAATACTTTATTGCAGATCTGATCGGCCTTTCTGTGATCAGAGAGGATAATGGAGAAGTTCTTGGAAAATTAACAGATGTTTTACAGACGGGTGCAAATGATGTCTATGAAGTGAAAATGGAAGATGGGAAAGAAATTTTGCTTCCGGCGATCAGAGAATGTATCAAGAAAGTAGATCTTCAAAAAGGCGAGATTACAGTTCATGTGATGAAAGGATTATTAGATGAATAGATTTCATATATTAACATTGTTTCCAAAGATGGTAATGGATGGGCTTAATACAAGTATTATCGGCAGAGCGATCGATGCAGGACTTCTTGAGATCAATGCGGTTAATATCCGTGATTATTCTACCAATAAGCATATGAAAGTAGATGATTATCCATATGGAGGTGGAGCTGGACTTGTGATGCAGCCGGAGCCGGTTTATCGTGCGTATAAAGATCTTACAAAAAACATGAAGAAAAAGCCAAGAGTCGTTTATTTGACTCCGCAGGGAACAACGTTTCATCAGGAGATGGCAAAAGAACTTGCAAAGGAAGAAGAATTGGTCTTTTTATGTGGACATTATGAAGGAATCGATGAGAGAGTTTTGGAAGAGATCGTTACAGATTATGTATCTATTGGGGATTATGTATTGACTGGAGGCGAACTTCCAGCAATGGTTATGATTGATTCGATTTCAAGACTGGTTCCAGGAGTCTTACATAATGATGATTCCGCAGGGGATGAATCCTTTGAAAATGGATTGCTTGAATATCCGCAGTACACAAGACCACCTGTATTCTTAGATAAAGAAGTACCAGAAGTCCTTCTCTCAGGGCATCATGAGAATATCCGCAAATGGAGACATGAACAGTCAGTGAAACGAACCAAGGAGAGAAGACCAGATCTTTGGAAAGCATATGAGAAGGAGATGGAAGAAAACAATGGGAACAAGTAAGATCAGACTTGTTGCGGTTGATATGGATGGAACCCTTTTAAATAGAGAACGTAAGATCACACAATATACACAGAATGTCATCCGACGTGCGGTTAGTCAAGGTGTTGTTTTTGCACCTGCAACAGGACGAGCGGTCAATGCACTTCCACAAGAATTAAAAGATATGGAAGAAATCCGTTATGGGATTTTCAGTAATGGGGCGACAATCTATGATTTAAAAGAAAAGAAAGTTCTTTATAAAAATCAGTTTGAGCAAAAAAGGATTTTGGAATTAATGGATTTTCTAAAACAATTTGATGTAATGCAAAGTTACAGTATGAATGGACAATCATATGCTGCGAGAAAAGACATGGAAAATGTTGATTATTATCAATTAGATTCTAATACGAAAGCGATCATTCATAATTCAAGAAAACTGATCAATGATCTGGAAGATTTTTTAAAAGAACATGACAAGACGGAAACAGTAGAGAAAATAACTTTATTATTTCGTACAAAGGAAGAAAGAGCAAAGGTCTGGAAAGCATTAGAAAGATTTGATGATATCCAGTATTCAAGTTCTCTTCCAAAGAACATTGAAATATCCAAAAAAGGATGTAATAAAGGAGATGGGCTTCTTCATTTGGCTAAGAGTCTTGGAATTAAAAGGGAAGAGGTCATGGGCTGTGGAGATGCAGATAATGACAGGGAATTATTAGAATGCTCAGGATTTTCTGTAGCCATGGAAAATGGAATTGATGAAATAAAAGAGATTGCAGATTATATTACGGTAACGAATGAGAAAAATGGTGTTGCCAAGGCGATGGAGAAATTTGTATTAATTTAATACTAATATATAGAGCAAGCATATAAAGATATCTGAATTGAAAAAAATACAAAAAAAGGCTTGCAGCATACAAAAAAATATGATAATATGTTCAAGTTGTTATAAATATGGATGGTCCTCTGTTACATTTGGTATTAAGAACATCTAAAAACGTTCAAGGAGGAACAACAATGAGCGCACAGGATATTATTAAAAGCATCGAAGATGCACAGTTAAGAGAAGTTGCTGAATTCAAAACAGGAGACACTGTAAGAGTTCACGCGAAAGTAAAAGAAGGAAACCGTGAAAGAATCCAGGTTTTCGAAGGAACAGTCATCAAAAGACAGAATGGTGGAGCACGCGAAACATTTACTGTAAGAAAACAGGCAAGTGGTGTTGGTGTTGAAAAAACATGGCCAGTACATTCTCCAATCATCGAAAAGATTGAAGTAGTAAGACGTGGTAAAGTAAGACGTGCTAAATTATACTACTTACGTGATCGTGTTGGTAAAGCAGCAAAAGTAAAAGAAAGAGTATAATCAGACAGAGATTATCAAAAGAGAGGGATAGGCTGTATAAGCTTATCCCTGTTTTATTATATAGGATTTTGCTATATAATATCACACAGAGAAATTATATAAGGAAAGGAGTTCTCTATGAGGAAAGGATATACAATGACCTATCAGATGCGTAAGAAACAACGTCAGCAAAGAGAAATTATTATTCAATATGCACTTAAATTTGTAGGTGTTGTGTTACTTGCATTTTTGATCGTGCGATTCGTATGTTTCAGTTTTACGATTCAGGGAGATTCAATGTCACCATCGATCAAAAAAGGTGAAAAGCATCTGGTAAATCGTTTGATCTATCAGATCAAGGGACCAAGTAGATATGATGTGATCGTATTTAAGGCAGATGATAAGAATGGAAATTATTATGTAAAACGAGTTGTTGGACTTCCTGGAGAAAAAGTTCAGATCAAGAATGGACGAATTTATGTAAATGGAAAGAAAACAAAAGCATATTCCAGTCAAAAGATTTTATCCGCAGGACTTGCATCAGAAGAAATTACATTAAAGAGCGAACAGTACTTTGTCGTAGGAGATAACTACAATAATAGTGAGGACTCCAGAAGTGCAAGTGTTGGAAATATAAAAAGATCAAATATTGTTGGAAAAGTCGGTATCAAATACTGGCAGTGATAACAGAGGGAAGGAGATAGAAAAATGGATTTTCAGTGGTACCCAGGTCATATGACCAAAGCAAAACGTATGATGCAGGAAAATATGAAACTGATCGATATCATGATCGAGCTTGTGGATGCAAGAATTCCACTAAGCAGCAGGAACCCTGATATTGACCAGTTAGCAGCGAATAAATCAAGACTGATCTTATTAAATAAGACAGATATGGCGGATGAACGAGTGACTGCACAATGGGAAGAATATTTTAAAGAAAAAGGATTTATGTAGCAAGGACAAATGCAAGATCCGGAAAAGGTGTCAAAGGGACACAGGCGATCGTCATGGATGCGTGCAAAGAAAAATTAGAAAGAGACAGAAAACGAGGAATTAAAAATCGTCCGATCAGAGCAATGATCGCAGGAATTCCAAACGTTGGGAAGTCAACCTTTATTAATAGTCTGGTTGGAAAAGCCTGTACAAAGACAGGAAATAAACCAGGTGTTACAAAAGGAAAACAATGGATCAAGTTAAATAAAAATATTGAATTATTAGACACACCAGGGATTTTGTGGCCTAAATTTGAAGATCAGCAGGTTGGATTACGTCTTGCATTGATCGGGTCTATCAGAGATGAGATTTTAAATCAAGATGAAATGGCAATTGAACTGATCGAATATCTGAAAAATCATTATAAAGGAATTTTAGCAGATCGTTATCAGGTAGATGAAAGCGAAGACAAAGTGAAGATTTTAGAGCAGGTTGCAATGAATCGTAATTGTAAGATGAAAGGAAATGAATTAGATTACGAAAAAGCATCCAAGATTCTGCTAGAAGAATTCAGAAATGGGAAATTAGGAAAGATTTCTTTGGAAGTTCCAGAGGAAATAAAAGAGGCATAAAAGTCTCTTATGGGGCAGGTAAAACAATGTTTAAAAGTATAATAAGATTACTGGTAACTATTCTGATCACAATCGCATTTGCTTTTTTGATGATCACATATGTGGGAGAGAGAACAAAAGTAAGCGGGCATTCAATGGAGCCGCAGCTGCATGACCAAGATCAAGTGTTGTTAGATAAGCTGACATATTGTTTTCGTAATCCTAAAAGATACGAAATTATCGTATTTCCTGGTCCAGAAGGCGGGGATCAGTTTTTTGTGAAACGAGTGATCGCACTTCCGGGAGAAACTGTGAAGATCGCAAAAGGAAAAGTTTATGTGAACAATAAAGAAGTGAAAGATTATTCTAAGGATCATACAACGGATCCATGTGAGTTGAAGTCAGAACTGCATCTTAAATCAGATGAATATTTTGTTCTAGGGGATAACAGAGATAATAGCAATGACAGCAGATACAAAGAGGTTGGTACAGTAAAGAGGGCAGAGATTACAGGAAGGGTCGTCTTTAGATTCTATCCTTGGAAGAGTGCAGGAGTGATCCGCCCATAGGAAGGATTTTATGACAAAGAAAGAAGAGCGAGAAGCCAGAAAATTAGAAAAGTTAAGACTTGAAAAAGAAAGAATGTATAAAATGTTTTCTTTCGAGAGAGAATATGCGGATCGTCAGTCCATCTGCGGAATTGATGAAGTTGGAAGAGGACCATTTGCAGGTCCGGTTGTTGCAGCAGCAGTGATTTTACCAAAAGATTGTGATATCTTATATCTGAATGATTCCAAGAAACTTTCTGAGAAGAAAAGAGAACTTTTATATGATGAGATTTATGAAAAAGCAGTAGCAATCGGAATTGGAATGTCTTCAGAGAAAGTGATCGATGAGATCAATATCCTGCAGGCAACTTATAAAGCAATGCAGCAGGCAATTTCAAAGCTTTCCGTAAAACCAGATCTTTTATTAAATGATGCAGTTACAATCCCAGAGGTAGACATCGAGCAGGTACCGATCATCAAAGGTGATGCAAAAAGTGCGTCAATTGCAGCGGCAAGTATTGTTGCAAAAGTTACAAGAGACCGAATGATGAAAGAATATGATGCAGTCTATCCGGGATATGATTTTGCAAAGAACAAAGGATATGGAACAAAAGCACATATTGAAGGAATCAAAAAACAGGGAATCTGCGATATTCACAGAAGAACATTTGTAAAGAAATACATATAAAAAGAACTATATAATATGAAGAAGAATAACAGAGAAACCGGGGCAAAGGCAGAAGCGATTGCCTGCTGGTTTTTAGGACAGCAAGGATATGATATTCTTGAACAAAACTTCTATACGAAAGTCGGAGAGATTGATATCATAGCAAAAGAAGGTCAAACATTGGTTTTTGTGGAAGTGAAATACAGAAAAGATGATAAAAAAGGATATCCGGCACAGGCTGTAGATCAAAGAAAACAGCAAAAGATTCGAAAGAGTGCAATGATTTATTTAAAGAAGAATCATTTATCCTTTGAACAGCAGATGCGTTTTGATGTAGTAGAGATTTTAGGAAAGAAGATCAGGGTGATAAAACATGCATTTTAAGAAATCAAATGACAATCAGTCTACGATATTACATGAAGGAAATGTTCCATATCTGACATTTAGGAAATTAGATCAAGCAGGAGTCAGACATGGATTTTCAACTCGGATAGGTGGAGTCAGTGAAGGGATGTTTGCAACACTGAATTTAAGCTATAACCGTTGTGATAAAAAGGAAGCCGTGGATGAAAATTTCAGGCGAATCGGGAAAGCAATTGGATTTGATCATACAAAACTTGTGTTTTCTAATCAGATCCATGAGACAAAAATCCATAAAGTAACAAAAGAAGACTGCGGAAAAGTCATGAAAGATATGGATGGTCTTGCAACAAATGAGCCAGGGATTCCGCTTTATACAGGATATGCAGATTGTGTTCCATTATTCTTTTATGATCCTGTAGAAAAGGTTGCAGCATTGGCACATTCTGGATGGAGAGGAACAGTTGGAAGGATCGGTGCCAAGATGGTACGATTTTTGGAAAGTGAATTTGGATGCAAAAAAGAAAATATCGTTGCAGCGATCGGGCCATCAATTTGTCGAAGCTGCTATGAAGTCAGCGAGGATGTTGCAGAGAAATTTAAGAAAGAACTGACAGGACATGATGCAAAGGAATTTCTGGATGATAAAGGAAATGGAAAATATCAGTTAGATCTTTGGAAAGCAAATGAGATCATTTTAACAGAAGCAGGAATTCTTCCAGAGAATCTAGATATTACAGATATCTGCACATGCTGCAATCCGGACTTATTGTTTTCACATAGAGCAAGTCATGGAAAACGTGGGAATTTAGCAGCATTCATCGTATTATAATATGATATAAAAATAGTATTTTATTTTGTGAAATTCTTCACACTGGACGAATTTCATAAGATAAGGTATACTTAGAAACAGTACAGGTTTTTGAAACATTTAGAGAGGTATATAGATTATGAGTAAGCCGATCATTGCCATTGTAGGAAGACCCAATGTAGGAAAGTCTACATTGTTTAATGCACTGGCAGGAGAAAAAATTTCAATTGTAAAAGACACACCGGGAGTAACAAGAGACCGTATCTATGCAGATGTAACATGGTTAAACTACCAGTTTACATTGATTGATACAGGCGGTATTGAACCAGATAGCGGTGATCTGCTATTAAGTCATATGAGAGGACAGGCAGAGATCGCGATGGAAACAGCTGATGTGATCATCTTCCTTACAGACGTAAGACAGGGACTTGTTGATGCCGATTATCAGGTGGCAGATATGTTAAGACGATCTGGAAAACCAATTGTTTTAGCGGTCAACAAAGTAGATAATTATGAGAAATTCGTTCTGGATACTTATGAATTTTACAATCTGGGACTTGGAACGCCATTCCCAGTTTCAGCAAATTCTAAGATTGGATTTGGTGATCTGTTAGATGAAGTTCTTGTTCATTGTAATCCACAGGATGCAGATGAGAAAGAAGATGAGAGACCAAGAGTTGCGATTATCGGAAAACCAAACGCAGGAAAATCTTCTCTGATCAACAAGTTATTAGGAGAAGATCGTTTAATTGTTTCTGATATTGCTGGAACAACAAGAGATGCGATCGATACAACAGTGAAACGTAATGGAAAAGAATATGTATTCATCGATACAGCGGGACTTCGAAAGAAGGCCAGAGTGAAAGAAGATATTGAACGTTACAGTGTCATCCGTACTGTTGCAGCTGTAGAACGTTGCGATGTGGCAATCTTAGTTATTGATGCAGAAGAAGGAATCACAGAACAGGATGCCAAGATCGCAGGAATTGCACATGAACGCGGAAAAGGTATGATCATTGCGGTCAATAAATGGGATTTGATCGAGAAGAACGATAAGACAATTTACAAATTTACAAATCAGGTCAGAGAAGTACTATCTTATATGTCTTATGCAGAACTTGTTTTCATTTCTGCGAAGACTGGACAGCGACTTCCTAAGATCTTTGATGTACTTGATATGGTTATCGAGAACCATGCATTACGTGTACAGACAGGAGTCTTAAACGAGATTCTTACAGAAGCGGTTGCTATGAAACAGCCACCATCAGACAAAGGAAAGAGATTAAAACTTTACTATATTACACAGGTTTCTGTGAAACCACCAACATTTGTTGTATTTATCAATGATCGTCAATTGATGCATTTTTCATACACAAGATATCTTGAAAACCAGATCCGTAATACATTTGGATTCAGAGGAACACCAATCCATATCATTGCGAGGGAAAGGAAGGAAAGATAATGGTAGTTTGTATTGTTGTGTGTATGATCGTCGGATATTTATTTGGGTGCATCCAGACAGGATATATTGTCGGGCGTGTAAACAAGATTGACATTAGAGATTACGGAAGTGGAAATTCCGGGACAACGAATACATTAAGAACCCTCGGAAAGACAGCAGCGATCATTACGTTTCTTGGAGATGCAGCCAAAGGACTTGTGGCAGTTAATCTTGCAAGATATGTGATAATGCCTGCATTTGGTGTAGAGGGAGAAGCTTATCTTTGGCTTTTGACAGGGTTTGCAGTAGTACTAGGACATAATTTTCCGTTTTACCTTAGATTTAAAGGTGGAAAAGGAATTGCAACAACAGGGGGAGTTATTTTTGCATTTCACTGGCAGCTTGGGTTGATCTGTGCAGCAGTATTTTTGATCATTACGATCATTTCAAAGTATGTATCATTGGGATCGATCTGCATGGTACTGATCATACCGTTTATTTTGTATTTTAACAATCCACAAGACTGGAAATTAGTCGTTGTTGGATGTATTTTTACGGCCATGGCAATCTGGCGCCATCGTGCAAATATTGTTCGTTTGATGAATGGTACTGAGAATAAATTAGGTCAGAAAGTAAAACGTTAGGAGGGACTAAGACTATGAAGAAAGTCAGCGTTATTGGTGCAGGAAGCTGGGGAAGCGCTCTTGCAGTGTTATTAGCAAATAATGGACATGAGGTGACTTTATGGACACATGATCCACATGAAATCGAGATGCTTTCTACAAAGAGAGAACAGCAGGAGAAATTACCAGGTGTAAAATTACCAGATAATATCGCAATTGAAGCAGATCTTGAAACAGCTTTAACAGATGAAGATGTTGTTGTTATGGCAGTTCCTTCACCAGTTGTTCGTACGGTCGCAAAACAGATGTCTCCTTTCGTGAAAGATGGGCAGATCATTGTGAATGTTGCAAAAGGTATTGAAGATGTTACATATAAGACATTATCTGATATCATCGAAGAAGAAATTCCAAATGCAGAAGTTTGCGTATTATCAGGACCTAGTCATGCAGAAGAAGTAGGAATAGGAATTCCTACAACGGTTGTAATTGGTGCAAAAAATAAAAAGACAGCAGAGATGCTTCAGGACGTATTTATGAATAAAGTATTCCGTGTATACACAAGTTCAGATATTATCGGAATCGAACTAGGAGGAGCATTAAAAAATGTTATCGCATTAGCAGCCGGAACAGTTGATGGTCTTGGATATGGAGACAATACAAAAGCAGCGTTAATGACAAGAGGAATTGCGGAGCTTACACGTCTTGGAGAAGCCATGGGAGGAAAGCCAGAGACATTCTCAGGACTTACAGGAGTTGGAGATTTGATCGTTACATGTACAAGTGTACATAGTCGAAATCGTAAAGCAGGATATTTAATGGGAAAAGGTATGACTGCCGATGAGGCCATGAAAGAAGTAAAAATGGTTGTAGAAGGTGTATATTCGGCCAAAGCAGCCCTTGGACTTGCAAAGAAGTGCAATGTATCTGTACCAATCGTGGAAGCAGTGAACAGAGTACTATTTGAAAATGCAGATCCAAAAGAGGAAGTTTCAAACTTACTCCTTCGTGAGAGAAAACAGGAACATACAAATCTGGAATGGGATTAATCAGATTTTATATAATATAAAAACATAAACATATACAAAACATAAAAACATGAAGGAAGGAAGACAACAATGGAATCATTTAGGGAAATGTCAAAAGAAGAGTTACAGGCGCAGGAAGTGGAAGTAAACAAAAAGTATCAGGAATTTAAAGATCTTGATCTTTCACTCAACATGGCAAGAGGAAAACCAGCACCAGACCAGATCGATCATGCAAATGGAATGCTTGAGACGATGACGGATTATCATGCAAAAGATGGCTTAGATGTGCGTAATTACGGAGTCCTTGATGGACTTCCAGAGATGAAAGAGATTTTCAGTGATCTGCTTGATATCCCAGCGAAGAATATCATCGTTGGAGGAAATGCAAGTCTGAATCTGATGTTTGATCAGATGATGAGACTGGTCGTATTTGGAACAGAAGGAGAAAAACCTTGGGGACAGCTTGAGAAAGTAAAATTCTTATGTCCAGCACCAGGATATGACAGACATTTCATGGTTACAGAAACATTAGGATTTGAACTGATCACAGTTGATATGACACCAGAAGGTCCAGATATGGATCAGGTAGAGAAATTAGTAGCAGAAGATGGAAGTATCAAAGGAATCTGGTGTGTACCGAAATATTCTAACCCACAGGGAATCTGCTACAGTGATGAGACAGTTGACCGTCTTGCTTCCATGAAGACAGCAGCCAAAGATTTCAGAATCTTCTGGGATAATGCATATGGAGTACATCCAATCTTTGAGGATGTGAAAGTTAAGAATATCTTAGATGCATGTAAAGAAGCAGGAAATGATAACAGAGCATACTATTTCTTCTCAACATCAAAGATTACATTCCCAGGTGCAGGAGTATCTATTATTGCATCTAGTGATGATAATATCGCAGAGATCAAGAAAGTTATGACAGCCCAGACAATCGGATATGACAAGATCAATCAGCTTCGTCATGTACAGTTCTTTAAGAATGCAGATGGAATCAGAAAACATATGCAGATTTTAGCAGACTGTTTAAAACCTAAATTTGAGACAGTTCTTAATACATTAGACAAAGAACTTGCTGGAAGCGGATTAATTTCATGGGAAAGTCCAAAGGGTGGATACTTTGTATCTGTAGATGTTCTTCCAGGATGTGCAAAGAGAGTGGTGGAACTTGCCAAAGAAGCAGGAGTTACATTAACTGGAGCAGGTGCTACATATCCATATAAGAAAGATCCAAAAGACAGTAACATCAGACTTGCACCTTCTTACCCTACAGTAGAAGAATTACAGCAGGCAATGGATCTGTTTTGTGTATGTGTAAAGAAAGCAGGAATTGAAAAACTGTTAGAACAGGCATAAGATTTATGCATCGTTAAGAAATATTATGAGGAGTATTCTTTATCAAAGATGATAAGGAGTATTCCTCATTTATTTTTGTAATGATATCATTTGATTTTGAAATACAAATTCAAAGATTGTATCTGTACAATTAACACGTTGATGTGATAAAATAAAAATGTTTATTCGTAAAACAACAAAAAAGGAGTTGATTACATGAAATTTACAAAGATGCACGGTTGTGGCAATGACTACGTATATGTAAACTGTTTAGAAGAAAAGATCAATAACCCGAATAAAGTGGCAAAATTTATCAGTGACCGGCATTTTGGAATTGGTTCTGATGGAATGATCTGTATCTGTCCGTCAGATAAGGCTGATTTTAGAATGGCCATGTATAACTCTGATGGTTCTGAAGGAGCCATGTGCGGAAATGGTGTCCGCTGTATTGCTAAATATGTCTATGATTATGGACTAACAGATAAAACGACGATCACGATCGAGACAAAGGGTGGAATCAAAGAATTAGACCTTACAGTAGAAGATGGCAAGGTTACATGGGTAAAGGTTGACATGGAAGCACCAATTACAGAAGCTTCTAAGATTCCAGCAATCTATGATGATCTTACAGAAGTGATCGATCAGCCAGTGATCGTTGATGGAAAAGAATATAATATCACATGTATTTCCATGGGAAATCCTCATGGAGTTGTATTTGTGGATTCTGTTGCAGATATTGACATTGAGAAGATCGGACCGAAGTTTGAGAATCATCCAATGTTTCCAGATCGCGTGAATACAGAATTTATCGAAGTAGTTGATGAGAATACAATTAAGATGCGTGTATGGGAGAGAGGTGCAGGAGAAACTCTTGCCTGCGGAACAGGAGCATGTGCAAGTGCTTATGCATCTTATTTAAATAAGAAAACAGGAAAGAAAGTCTTAGTACATCTCTTAGGTGGAGACCTTCAGATCGAATATGATGAAGAGAAAGATACGATCTTTATGACAGGACCAGCAACAACAGTATTTGATGGTGAGATCGATCTTACAGGAATTGACGATTAAGAGTAGAAAGACAGAAGAATTATTGGAGATAGAACATGATTTTAAAAGAATTATTAGAACGCTCAGAATATACCCTTGTACAGGGAAGTGAAGATGTAGAGATTTCTACATTAGTATATGATTCAAGAAAGATTGAAAAAGGCAGTGTATTTGTATGTATCAGTGGAGCAGCTTTTGATGGACATAAGTTTGCAGCACAGGCAGCAGAGCTTGGAGCAGCAGCGATCGTTGTAGAGAAAGATGTAGAAGTTCCAGAAAGTTTAACAGTGATCAAGTTTGATAACACAAGACTTGCATTAGCTGAAATGTCAGCAGCATACTTTGGATATCCGGCAGAAGAATTGACAACGATCGGAATCACAGGAACCAAAGGAAAGACAACAACAACATATATGATCCGTGCAGTCTTAGAACATGCAGGACAAAAGACAGGACTGATCGGAACGATTGAGACGATCATTGGAGATGAAAAAATTCCATCCGTCAATACAACACCAGAATCTTACATCGTACAGGAATCTTTCCGTAAGATGGCAGATGCAGGTCTTAAAAATGTTGTAATGGAAGTATCTTCACAGGCTTTGATGCTTCATCGAACAAGTGGATTTGAATTCGATTATGGAATTTTTACAAACCTTGCAGAAGACCATATTGGGGAAAATGAGCATAAAGATATGGATGATTATATTCATTGCAAGAGTTTACTATTCCAGCAGTGTAAGCAGGGAATCGTTAATGGAGATGATGATTATGTAGAAAGAATCATCAAAGACCATACATGTGCGATTGAAACTTATGGAATGAAAGATACAAATGATGTCTACGCAGAGAATATCACAAGAATTCAGGAACCTGGATATCTTGGAGTTGCGTATGATCTTAAGGGAAAACAGGAATATAACGTACATGTAGATATCCCTGGAGATTTTACAGTATATAATTCATTGGCAGCAATCTCTCTTTGCCGCCATATGGGAATTGTCAAAGAAGATGTATTATCTGCATTAAATACAATTCAGGTCAAAGGACGTTTAGAGATCATCAAGACTCCTGGAGATTATACATTAATGATCGACTATGCACATAACGCTATGAGTCTTGAAAGTCTTTTAACAACGATCCGTAAATATAATCCAAAGAAGATCTATTGCTTATTTGGATGTGGTGGAAACAGAGCAAAAGCAAGACGTTATGAGATGGGAGAAGTATCATCAAAACTTGCAGATCTTACTGTTGTAACATCTGATAATCCAAGAAATGAAGAACCAATGGATATCATCAATGATATTTTGATTGGTGTTCATAAAGCAGATGGAGAATATGTTACAATCCCAGACCGTAAAGAAGCAATCAAATATTGTATGGAACATGCCGGAGCAGGAGATATTATTATCCTTGCAGGAAAAGGACATGAAGATTATCAGGAGATCAAAGGTGTGAAACATCACATGGATGAGAGAGATTTGATTCAGGAAATCATCGAAGGAAGATAGAATATCTGCCTTTTAAAATATAAAGAAATAAAGGAGAATTACAAACGTGGAAGCAAGAATTTCAGGAACAACAAAATTATTTGGACTGATCGGTTCACCGGTTTCACATTCCGCATCACCAGCGATGCAGAATTACGGGTTTCAGGCATGCGGAGTCGATGGAGCTTATCTTGCCTTTGATATTAAAGAAGAGGAAGTATCAGAATTCATCAAATCCATGCGTCTGTTAAATATCCAGGGATGCAACGTTACAATGCCAAACAAGACAGCAGCAGCCCAGAATATGGACGAATTATCACCAGCAGCAGAACTGATCGGAGCTGTAAACACAATCGTAAACAGAGACGGAAAATTATACGGACATATCACAGATGGTGAAGGTTTTGTTGCAAACTTAAAAGATCATGGAATCAGCGTTGAAGGAAAAGATATCGTAATCTTTGGAGCAGGTGGAGCAGCAACAGCCATTCAGGTACAGTGTGCATTAGATGGAGCAAAATCTATCACAATTTTTAACCCAAGAGATCCATTTTTTGAAAGAGCCCAGAAGATGGTTGAGAAGATCAAAGCCAAAGTACCAGCATGTCAGGTGGAATTATATGATCTAGATGCAAAAGATACAATGCGCACAAAGATTGATGGAGCAGATATCTTAGTAAATGGAACATTGCTTGGAATGAAACCAAAAGAAGATACAACAGTGATCACAGATACAACAATGTTCCACGAAGGATTAGTTGTAGCAGACGTTGTATACAATCCAGAAGAAACAAGATTCTTAAGAGAAGCAAAAGAACATGGATGTATCACAGTTCCAGGAAAAGGAATGTTATTATGGCAGGGAGTTGCATCTTTTAAATTATTCACAGGAAAAGATATGCCTGTTGATGAAGTAAAAGAAAGATTCTTCCAGGGAGTATAAGATACATATTGGAATGTTACAAAAGACCAGATACGGTAAATATACTGTTTTCTGGTCTTTTTTTTTTAGAACCTTCATATACTTTATCAGTCTATGAAGGAGGAACTTATGGATCAGTTTAATGTATATAAAGATATGAAGGCAAGAACAAATGGGGAGATTTACATAGGGGTTGTTGGTCCGGTGCGTACAGGGAAAAGCACATTTATCAAGCGTTTTATGAACCTGATGGTATTACCCAATATCGAGGACGAGAATGACAGAAATCGTGCGAATGATGAACTTCCACAGTCATCAAGCGGTAAAACAATCATGACAACTGAGCCGAAATTTGTCCCAAATGAAGCAGTTTCTATTAAAGTAGAAGATGGAATAGAATTAAATGTACGCCTCATTGATTGTGTAGGTTATATGGTAAAAGGTGCAACAGGTCATATGGAAGGAGAAGAAGAGAGACTTGTAAAAACACCATGGTTTGATTACGAGATTCCATTTACAAAGGCAGCAGCAATCGGGACAAAAAAAGTTATCACAGATCATTCTACGATCGGGGTGGTTGTAACATGTGATGGGTCTTTTGGTGAAATTGATGCAAAGCAGTATGAACCTGCGGAAGAAGAGACAATCAACCAGCTAAAGGCTTTAAAGAAACCATTTGTAGTATTATTAAATACGATTCATCCATATTCAGAAAGTACAAAACAATTAGCAGAACAAAAAGAAGAAAAATATGGAACAAAAGTGTTGCCGATGAATTTGGAGCAAATGAAAAAAGATGATATCTACCAGTTTTTAAAGAGTATATTAATGGAATTTCCAATTTCATCGATCGGATTTTATGTTCCAAGATGGACGGAAATGTTAAAAAAAGATCATCCGTTAAAAATGGAATTACTAGAAATGGCTAGAGATGTCATTTCAAACAAAACAACGATGAAAGATATCTATGATGATGAAGATAAACAATACAAATACATAACAAGCCAGAAAATAGAATCGGTATCAATGGATAGTGGCGAAGTAATCATAACTGTAAAAGTGGGAGATTCCTATTATTATGATTTCTTAAGCGAAACTACGGGAATGGAAATTCACAATGAATATGAATTTATCCGGATCATGGGAGAACTTTCAAAGAAAAAGAAAGAATATGAAGAAGTCGGGGAAGCACTTGCAGCAGTTAAGCAGCGAGGATATGGAGTGGTAACACCAACGAAGGAAGAAATTGTATTAGAACAGCCGCAGATCGTAAAGCATGGTAACAAATATGGGGTAAAGATCAAAGCAAGTGCTCCATCCATTCATATGATTCGTGCCAATATTTCCACAGAAATCGCCCCAATTGTCGGAGAAGAATATCAGGCGAAAGATTTGATGGAGTATATTGAACAAGGTTCACAGACTCCGGGAGAGAGTATGTGGGATGTTAATATTTTTGGAAAAACGCTGGAACAGCTTGTCGGAGATGGCATGCAGACTAAGGCTTTAAAGATGACCGATGAAAGTCAGCAAAAGCTTCAGGATACAATGGAAAAGATTATCAATGAAAGTAATGGAGGTCTTGTATGCATCATTATTTAAGAACGTTGACAAACGGATAGAAAAAGAATATACTTTGATAGACAAAGTGTTTTTTTTGATTCATAGAATTTAGCAAAATAAAGACGGATCAAAGATAGAAAAAGAAGCGATTAAGATAAGTGGAGTAATTATGTCTGTAAAAATATTAGGAACAGGAAGTTTTCTTCCAGAAAAATCAGTAAGCAACGATGACCTTTCCAAAGTAATGGATACAAGTGATGAATGGATCTCATCAAGAACAGGAATTCGAAGCAGGCACATTTCAATTGAAGATACAACCTCAACAATGGCAGTCAAAGCAGCAAAGAAAGCATTAGAGAATGCAGGGGTCAGCGCAGAAGAATTAGACCATATTTTTGTTGCAACGTTATCAGGAGATCATGCGACACCAAGTACATCCTGTCAGGTGCAGAAGGGAATCGGAGCGGTCAATGCAGTGTGCATGGATATCAATGCGGCATGTTCAGGATTTGTGTATGGATTGAATACAGCAATCGCATATGCAAGAGCAGGAATGGGCAAGAAGATGATGATCATCGGAGTTGAGACGCTTTCTAAGATTCTTGACTGGAGTGATCGAAGCACTTGTGTATTATTTGGAGATGGAGCAGGATGTGCGATCGTCGAAGCGGATGATTCAAGAGAGATTTACATTGATGCAGGGTCTGATGGAGCAAAAGGAGATGTCTTAACATGTGAGGAAAGACACCTTAACAACCTTCTTGTAAAAGATGATTCACCAATGCAGCAGGTTACTATGGATGGGCAGGAGGTATTTAAATTTGCAGTCCGTATGGTGCCAAAGAGTATTACAAAGGTGCTTGATCAAGCTGGAGTTGATAAAGAAGAAGTGAAATATTTTGTACTTCATCAGGCAAATCGAAGAATCATTGAGGCAGCGGCCAGAAGATTAAAACAGCCGATCGAAAAGTTTCCGATGAACGTAGATCGATGTGCCAATACATCATCTGCAACGGTGCCAATCCTTCTAGATGAGATGAACCAGAAAGGTATGTTAAATCGCGGAGATAAGATTGTTTTAAGCGGTTTTGGCGGAGGACTTACATGGGGATCTGTTTATCTTACATGGTAGGTGGATAACCAACAAGATACGAAAGAGAATAAAAATAGTCAGCTTACATAGAAAAATAAGAGTTGACTATTTTTTTATGTAAATATAATAGCAGGAATCCTGCAATGCAGGATTCTTTTTGAAGTTAAAATATGGTATAATGAGTGGATAAGTACAGGAGGGAATCGAATTAATGGAATTACAGTTATGGAGAGAAATGCTCACCCCATATGAGCTGGCAGTAGATGAACTTGTGTTAAAGTTTCGGCATATTATAAGAGAATACAGGAACGTCGGAAGATATTCACCGATCGAGCAGGTTGACGGACGTGTAAAATCAATTTCAAGTATCTTAGATAAGATGCAGAGAAAGAAGATTAATGTCAACGATGTGGAGAAGGAATTGGAAGATATTGCAGGAGTTCGACTGATCTGCCAGTTTGTGGAAGACATTGATAAAGTCTTGGAGATCATAGAGAGCCGTTCTGATATGGAGATCAAGAGCCACAAAGATTATATTTCACATTCCAAAGACAGTGGATATCGAAGCTATCATGTGATCATTTATTATGAAGTGAATACAATTTATGGGAAGAAACGAATTCAGGCAGAGATTCAGATCAGGACACTTGCGATGAATTTCTGGGCAACGGTAGAGCATTCATTACAGTATAAATATAAAGGAGATATTCCAAAACACGTAACAGATAAGCTTCTTGTGGCAGCAGATGCGATTGATGTCTTAGATCATGAGATGTCAACGGTTCGTGACGAGATCATGGACGCACAGAATTCGTTCCGTAAGAAATCAAATCTTGTATCAGAGATTCTTCATACGATGCAGAATTTATATAAAGTTGCAAATCGTCATGAAGTTTTAAAGATTCAGGATGAATTTTATAAAATATACGAGACAGGAGATATGGAACGCTTAGAGCATTTTAATAAGCAGTTAGATATCATTGCAGAAGGATATCGTGCTCAAAGCATTTCTTAGGAGAGATATGAAATTACCAGAATTATTTGAAGAGAAGATGAGACGCCTCTTAGGTGAGGACTTTGAAGAGTATGAGAAGCATTTAGATGATCCTGCATACTATGGAATCAGAGTGAATACATTAAAGATTTCTGTGGAGGATTTTTTAAAGATCTGTCCATTCAAAGTGACAAAAGTACCTTGGACAGACAATGGATTTTATGTAGACAGAGAAGAAAAACCATCCAAACACCCATATTATCATGCAGGACTTTATTATATTCAGGAGCCAAGTGCGATGACACCAGCTTCCTACTTACCAGTAGAGCCGGGAGATCGCGTACTTGATCTGTGTGGAGCACCAGGTGGAAAATCAACAGAACTTGGAGCAAAGTTAAATGGAGAAGGACTTTTAGTATCTAATGATGTCAGTATATCAAGAACGAAAGCATTGATTCGTAATATTGAGATGTTCGGGATCAGAAATGATATGATCCTTTGTACCGAAGCCAAATATTTAGTACCATCAATGACAGGTTTTTTTAATAAGATTTTAATTGATGCCCCATGTTCTGGGGAAGGAATGTTTCGAAAAGGAAATAACGAGATCAAGAACTGGCAGCAGAAAGGAAGCGAACCATATGCGAAGTTACAGCGAGAGATCGTTGATGATGCGATCAAGCTGTTAGCTCCAGGTGGTATGCTGTTATATTCTACCTGTACATTTTCTCCAGAAGAGAATGAACAGGTCATAGAATACCTTTTAGAGAAGAATGATGATCTTTCTTTAGTCCCAATGAAGATGTGTGAAGGTTTTGATCATGGACATCCGGAATGGACATTGACAGGAAGAGAAGATATCAAGCAGTGTATCCGATTATGGCCTCATAAGATCAAAGGAGAAGGTCATTTCCTTGCATTATTAAAGAAAGAAGATGGACCACAGCCAACATTCAAATATGAGAAGATCAAGAAAGTAAAACTTACTCCTGAGACAGAAGAATTCTTTAAAAACTGTAAGATGGATATCGACTGGAGTCATGTCAGGGAGCATCAAGGAAAGTTATTTTATTTAAAAGAAGATATTCCAGAGATGAAAAAGGTCAGAATTCTAAGAAAGGGTCTCTACCTAGGAGAGATGAAGAAAGGTCGATTTGAGCCAAGTCAGTCATTTGCGGTGGCACTTTCAGCAGATGAATATAAGCCATATCTTTCTTTTGATATCAACGATGAGAATACCATAAAATATTTAAAATGCGAGACATTAGATGTTGATACAGCAACCGAAGGAATCCATCTGATAGGGACAAATGAATTCCCATTAGGATGGGCAAAGATCAAAAAAGGACGACTGAAGAACAAATATTCTTCCAGCTGGAGATGGTTATAATGGCAAAGAAAACCAGGTTAGACAAATTTTTATGTGACAGTTTAAATATCACAAGAAAAGAAGCAAAAGAAGCGATCAAAAAAGGAAAAGTTACGATCAATGGGGAAATAGTGAAGAAACCAGAAAGTAAACTGGATGCAGAGGATGATCAAGTGGAATTAGAACATCAGCCGGTTATATTTGAACAGTTTCATTATCTGATGCTTCATAAACCGCAAGGTGTTGTCTCTGCGACAAAGGACGATCATGATAAGACAGTGCTTGATCTGATCCATGAAAACTTTAAAGATAAGCTGTTTCCAGTTGGCAGACTCGATAAGGATACCGAAGGATTACTAATTCTCACTGATGATGGGATGCTTGCACACGAGCTGCTTTCTCCAAAGAAACATGTAGATAAGGTATATTTTGCAAAAGTATCTGGAAGCTTTACAGACGAAGAAGTTAAAAAATTTCAGGAAGGTTTGGATATTGGCAATGGAGAGAAATCAAAGGAAGCAGATCTTGAGATACTGACAGCAGGAGAAGATCAGTCAGAAGTTTTGATCACGATCACAGAAGGAAAGTTTCATCAGGTAAAACGTATGGTAAAAGCGGTTGGAAGTGAAGTTTTATACCTAAAGAGATTATCTATGGGATCTTTAAAGTTAGATGAAAAATTAGAACTTGGAATGTACAGAAGATTAAGCGAGACAGAGTTACAAGAACTAAAGGAGCATACAAATGTTAGAAAATAAAAAGGCAGTGATCTTTGATCTGGATGGAACATTAGTAGATTCCATGTGGATCTGGAGAGAGATCGATATCCGTTTTCTTGGAAAGTATGGGTTACAGGTGCCGGAAGGTTTAAATGATGAGTTGGAAGGTTACAGTTTCCATGAGACAGCAGTATATTTTAAGAAGCGATTTGAACTGCCTCTTACGATTGAAGAGATTATGGAGATATGGAATCATATGGCTTCTGAAATCTATGTGAATGAAATTCCATTAAAAGATGGAGTCCAAGATTTTATTTCGTTATTAAAAGAACGAGATATGAAGCTTGCGATTGCAACAAGTAATTCCAGAAAATTAGCGAAAGACTGTTTAAGAGCAAATGGCATTCTGGATGCGTTTGATTATATTTGTACATCTGATGAAGTCCCAAGAGGAAAACCAGAACCAGATGTGTATCTTCATGCGGCGAAGATGATCGATACCAAGCCAGAACATGCATTGGTATTTGAAGATATTCCATATGGACTGCTTGCCGGGAAACGTGCGGGGATGGAAGTCTGCGCGGTAAAAGATTCATATTCTGAACGTGCGGTCAAAGAAAAGCGAGAGATAGCAGATTACTATATTGATACATATTATGACATATTAAATGGAACCTATGAGACATTAAAGAAATAACAAAGGTCAAGAGAAAGGGTGATCATATGAGAGATATTGCACTGGTAACTGGAGCATCCTCAGGAATAGGGAAAGAATTTGTTAGACAGATCGCAAAGAAATACAAGGGACTCGATGAAATCTGGGTGATCGCAAGAAGAAAAGACAAACTAAGAGAACTAAAAAAAGAGATTATTGGAACAAGAGTTAGGATTCTTCCATTAGATCTTATGAAAGAAGAAAGTTTTGAACGTCTTAGAAAGGTTCTTGCAAAAGAACGTCCTACTGTAAGAATTCTAGTAAATGCTTCAGGATTTGGAATTTCTGGTTCTTTTGAGCATCAGACAGAAGAAGATGCAGCAGGAATGATTCGTTTAAATTGTGAAGCATTGACAAGAGTTACCTACTTGGTACTTCCATATGTAAGCAGAGGATCTTTTATTTATCAGATGGCATCTTCTGCAGGATTTGCACCACAGCCTGATTTCACAGTTTACGCAGCAACAAAAGCATATGCAAAAAGTTTTTCTATTGCTCTTAGACAGGAGCTATCAGGACATGAAGTTAAAGTCATAGCGGTATGTCCTGGACCAGTGAAGACGGAATTCTTTGATCGTGCATATGAGCAGGAAGAGATGAAGTTTTATAAGAAATTTGCTATGGCAGACCCAAAGAGGGTTGTAAGTAAAGCAATCCGTGATGCAAGGAAGAATAAAGCAGTATCTGTCTATGGATTTACAATGAAAACAACAAGGATCATCTGTAAGATCTTACCCGGAAAATGGATTGCCAAAATCATGGGTTAGAAGGATAAAAAATGAGAGAATTAAATATAACAGCAAGAGAGGAAGGACAAAGACTTGACAAGATCCTTTCGAAATATTTAAATAAAGCACCGAAAAGTTTTTTGTATAAAATGCTTCGAAAAAAAAATATCAAATTAAATGGAAAAAAGGCAACTGGAAATGAAAAATTATCTAAAGGAGATCAGGTCTGCATCTATCTTGCAGAAGATACAATCAGTAAATTTAGGGAAGAAGTAAGGGCTGGAAAACAAAAACTGAAACTTGATATTTTGTACGAAGATGACAATGTTATTATGGTAAATAAACCATGGGGAATCTTATCCCAGAAATCAAAATCAGAAGATATATCGATTAACGATCAGATCATCCCATATGCAGTGAATCAAGGATTGATCAGTGAAAAAGAATTACAAGTAGTCAAACCGTCCATTTGTAATCGTCTTGATCGTAATACAACAGGCATCATCATCTGTGGAATTTCAATGGAAGGACTGCAGACAATGGCAGAGATGTTAAAGAATCGAGATATGGAGAAGTATTATCTTTGTATTGTGAAAGGGAAACTTAACAAACCACAGAAAGTTAATGCATATTTAAGAAAAGATGAGAAAACAAACAAAGTAACAGTTTCAAAGCAAGAAATTTTCGGCGGAAATTATATTGAAACGGCTTATGAACCTGTAATCTCAAATGATGAATTTACACTATTAAAGGTAAAACTTATCACAGGAAAGACACATCAGATTCGTGCCCACCTTGCAAGTATCGGACATCCACTGATCGGTGATTTCAAATACGGAGATAGAAAGATCAATCAGCAGATGAAGCAAAGATTTGGATTAAAAGACCAGTTACTTCATTGTCAGGAAATCGTGTTCCCGAAACATATGAAAACATGTAGTAATCTTTCAGGAAAGAGAATTCAGGCACCGCTTCCAAAAAGATTTGAAACGATCAAACAGGAATTATTTGGGAGAGATTTATAATGGCGGAAGATAAATGGAATGTAAAAGGTCTTAGAGGCTCTGTACTGGAAGAATTAATCAATTATACAAATGAAAAATACCGCCAGCAAAAACTTGCGCTAGTGCAAAAAATACCGACATCGATCAAACCAGTAAGGTTCGATAAAACAAAACGTCATATCACACTTGCTTATTTTGATCAGAAAAGTACAGTCGATTACATAGGAGTTGTGCAGGGGATCCCTATCTGTTTTGATGCAAAGGAATGTGCAAAAGACGTATTTCCACTTCAGAACATTCATGAACATCAGGTAGAGTTTATGCGGCAGTACGAAGAGCAGGGCGGCATTAGTTTTTTATTGATCTATTTTACATCAAGACATGTCTGTTATTATATGTCATTTCAGGAGATGATGAAATACTGGAATCGTGCAAAAGAGGGCGGAGTCAAGCATTTTAAATATGAAGAATTAGATATTGGATTTTTTGTTCCATTAAAGCAGGGAATGATCCTTCATTATCTGGAATGTCTGCAGAAAGTTCTGAAACAAAAAGATCAGCAAGATTCGTGTCGAAAAGATTGACGAAAAGCTAAATTTTGCGTATAATATAACATTGACGAAAAAGAAAACCTGTGGATGTTGGCCACAGAGTAGAAAAGGATAGATTTTATGATCAGAAGCATGACAGGATTTGGACATGGGGAAGTGTCCAATGACAAGAATCAGAAAGTCACAGTGGAGATGAAATCCGTCAACCACAGATATTGTGATATTTCATTAAAACTTCCCAAGAAATTAGCCATGTTTGAGGCAAATATCCGTAATATCATGAAAGAATATGCGAGTCGTGGAAAGATTGACATTTATGTATCATATGAAGATCTTTCAGAGACAGCAGTAAGCCTTCATTATAATCAGGCAATGGCAGCAGAATATATGCAGGTATTTAAGAAGATGCAGGAAGATTTTGGTATTGAGACAAAGATCACTGCGGAAGCACTTGCTAAGTATCCAGAAGTTGTAACACTTGAAGAAGTGCAGCAAGATGAAGAAGTATGGTGGGAGCTGTTAGAAGCTGCATTAAGACAGGCTGCCGAGAAATTTGTAGAGACAAGAACGATCGAAGGAGCAAATCTTAAGAAAGATCTGCTTGGAAAACTAGATCAGATGGCAGCAGATGTGGCATTTATTGAGAGACGTTCTCCACAGATCATTGCTGAATACAGAGCAAAATTAGAAGAGAAAGTGAAAGAATTTTTAGAAGACTCAGCAATTGAAGAAAACAGGATTGCGGCAGAAGTTACATTATATGCAGATAAGATTGCTGTTGATGAAGAGATTGTAAGACTTCAAAGTCATATCAGTTCTATGACAGATGTGCTGGAAAGTGATGAAAGTATTGGAAGAAAGCTTGATTTCATGGCACAGGAGATGAACAGAGAAGCGAATACGATCTTATCAAAGTCAAGTGATGTTGATCTTGCAGATCATGCAATTGAACTGAAGACAAATGTTGAGAAAGTAAGAGAACAGATTCAGAACATAGAGTAAGATAAGAAGGGAAAGATCATGGAAAAGAGAGGTTCATTACTGGTACTGTCTGGATTTTCTGGTGTTGGAAAAGGAACAGTAGCAAAGAAACTGGTAGAAAAATATGGATATAGTTTATCAATTTCCGCAACAACAAGAAAGCCGAGAGAAGGTGAAGTTGACGGAAGGGAGTATTTTTTTAAGACGGTAGATGATTTTAAAAATCTGATCGACTATAATGGATTTATTGAGTATGCCAGATATGTGGACAATTATTATGGAACGCCAAGAAAGTTTGTAGAAGAAGAACTTGCAGCAGGACATAATGTGATCTTGGAAATTGAAGTGCAGGGTGCGTTTAATATTAAGAAACAATATGAAGATGCATTATTGATCTTCATTACGGCACCAAGCGCTGCGGCAATCAAGGAACGCCTGGTAGGAAGAGGAACTGAATCGGAAGAAGTGATCAACAAACGTATTAATCGTGCCAAAGAAGAATCTGAGGATATGGATAAATACGATTATATTGTGATCAACGATCAGGTAGAAGATTGTGCAGATCGAATTCATGCCATTGTACAGGCAAAAGACTGCCTGCTTGGAAATAACCTTAAATTTATAGAAGAAACTAAAAAAGAATTAGAACAACTATAGGAGGAATTATTATGTTACATCCATCATATACAGAATTAATGAAAGTTATCAATGGTGACAGTGAGGAAGAAAAAGTTATCTCAAGCCGTTACTCTATTGTACTTGCAAGTGCTAAGAGAGCAAGACAGATCATTGCAGGAGATATGCCATTAGTAGAAGAAAAAGATGGTGCAAAACCATTATCTACAGCAGTTGAAGAGCTTTGGGAAGAAAAAGTAAAGATTCTTGGAGACGATGAAGAAGTAGAAGAATAGAAATAACAAGGAAAACAAAACAGGGTGCTTAGGGATTCCTAAACACCCTTCTTTGTACAGACAGGGAGTTTTTATGGACATTATTTTATTACTGAAAACCGTATTACTTGGAATTGTCGAGGGAATTACGGAATGGCTGCCGATCAGTAGTACAGGACATCTGATCTTGGCAGATGAATTTATTAAATTAAATATGACAGGTGCCTTTAAGGAAATGTTTGACGTTGTGATTCAGTTAGGTGCGATCATGGCAGTTGTTGTTTTATATTTTCATAAGTTAAATCCATTTTCACCAAAGAAAAACCATAGGGAAAAGATGGATACTATTGTTTTATGGACAAAGGTAATTCTTGCGGTATTTCCAGCAGCAATTATCGGCATTTTATTTGACGACTGGTTGAATGCACATTTTTATAATCCTCCAGTAGTTGCAGCAATGCTGATCATTTATGGTATATTATTTATCATAATTGAAAACCGCAACAAACGAATCAGAAGAAGACCAATGAATGATCTTACAAGATTATCTTATGGAATGGCATTGGGAATTGGTGTGTTTCAGGTATTAGCATTAATTCCAGGTACATCGAGATCAGGAGCAACGATCCTTGGAGGAATCTTACTCGGGTGTTCCAGAACGGTTGCTGCCGAATTCTCATTTTTCTTAGGAATTCCAGTAATGTTTGGAGCAAGTTTATTAAAGATCGTGAAATTTGGTCTTGCATTTACAACAACACAATTGATCGTACTGATCGTTGGAATGGTAGTATCCTTCCTTGTATCTATCGTAGCGATCAAGTTTTTACTTGGATATATTAAGAAGAATGACTTTAAGGCATTTGGTGTATACCGAATTATACTCGGTCTGCTAGTGATCGTGTATTTTGCATTCATCAAATAAGGAGTTTGTAAAACATGGATAAGAATTTATTTCTAAAGAATATGGAAGAGATGATCGCCATTGCAAAGACAAATGGGAATCAGATTGACCACAAAGAGTTATTAGATTATTTTAGTGATTATAATTTGAATGAAGAAGCAAAGAAACTTTTGATCGCAAGCTTTATAGAAGCGGGAATTCGTGTGCTTGGAGTAGATGAAGCACAGATTGTTGCTGAAGAAGAGGCGGAGGCGAAAGCTAATGTGTCCGAAGAAGAACAGGGTGCGATCCGTTTTTATGAAGAAGAATTAAGCCAGATGGATCTTCCGGGGGAAGAAGAGCAGAAAGAGCTGATCACATCATGGCTTGCTGACAAAGAAGATGGAGAAGCAGTGATTGAAAGCTTTCTTCCGCAGATTCTTGAAATTGCAAGGAATCATATGGGAAAAGGTGTCTTATTTGGAGATCTTGTACAGGAAGGTAACATTGGTCTATTAGAAGCAATGGCAATCTATCAAGATGGAGATGCAGAAGGATTTCTTGCACATGCCAAAAGTGCAGTAGAAGATTCTATTCTTGATGCAATTGCAATGCAGAGAGGTTCTGACAGTGTTGGAGAGGCAATGGCAATCAAGGCAAATCGCTTAGATGATGCTTCAACATTTCTATCAAAAGAACTTGGAAGAGAGCCAAAGATCGAAGAATTAGCAAAATATCTTTCTATGACAGAGGAAGAGGTAAAGGATATTATGAAGATTTCTCTCGATGCACTTTCTGTTATGGAAGCAGATATTAAACAGTCATAAAAATCCTTGGTGTTGACAGAAGGGAGGATGATCTTATGAATATCAGAGAAAAACAGGAACAGACGGAATTAAGTCTGTTAAGCCCATATGCAACACGAAGTATTGATACAAAAGGAAGAAGAAAGCCGGAAGAAGAATGTGAGATACGTACCTGTTTCCAAAGAGACAGGGATCGAATCTTGCATTGTAAAGCTTTTCGTCGTTTAAAAGATAAAACACAGGTGTTTTTATCTCCAGTAGGAGATCATTATAGAACGAGACTTATGCATACACTTGAAGTGTCACAGAATGCCAGAACGATCGCGAGAGCTTTGAATCTTAATGAGACATTAACAGAAGCAATTGCACTTGGACATGATCTTGGACACACGCCATTTGGTCATGCAGGAGAACGTGTATTAAATGAGATGAATCCCAAAGGATTTAAACATAATCAGCAAAGTGTGAGAGTTGCTCAGTATCTTGAGAAGAATGGTGATGGGTTGAATCTTACATGGGAGGTATTAGACGGTATGAAAAATCATTCAATGAAAAGCATGCCGCATACTCTGGAAGGTAAAATTGTCCGTTTGGCAGATAAAATTGCATATATCAATCATGATATTGATGACTCTGTACGTGCCAAAGTTTTAAAGGAAGAAGATCTTCCAAAGGAATATACAAATGTGCTTGGAACGACCTATCGTGAGAGAATTAATACGATGGTGCTTGATATTGTAAAACATAGTAGTGGTATCAATGATATTGTTATGTCTCAGAAGATAAGGGATGCAATGACAGGTCTTCGAAGTTTTATGTTCCAGAGAGTTTATGAGGAGCCAAATACAAAGAAAGAGGAAGAAAAGATAAAGAACATTATTGAACCATTATATGAGCATTATCTTTATCATATAGAGGAACTTCCAGTGTATAATCAGAAGATGATCAATTCAGAAGAAGATAAAGAACAGGCGGTTTGTGACTATATTGCAGGGATGACAGATCATTTTGCGATTGAGCAATATACAGAGATTTTTATTCCTAAATTTTTTATGCAAAAATAAAGGAAAATTAAAAAAGATGCAGAATAATATATTATAGAGGGATTTTTTAAGGAGGGACAAGCATTGATTTACGGAGAAGAAATCATAGAAGAGGTGCGAAGCCGGAATGATATTGTAGATCTCATCTCCACGTACGTACCGCTAAAGAAAAAAGGAAGTTCTTATTTCGGATTGTGCCCATTTCACAATGAAAAATCGCCCTCTTTTTCTGTGAGCCGGGATAAACAGATGTATTACTGTTTTGGCTGTGGTGCCGGTGGTAATGTTTTTACTTTTTTAATGGAATATGAGAACTTTTCTTTTCCGGAAGCGTTAAAATATCTGGCAGAACGAGCTGGAATGGAGCTTCCAGAAGAAGAATTGAATGAAGAAGCTAAACGAACAATGGATGCGAAAGCCAGACTTCGAGAGATGAACAAACTTTCTGCCAATTATTTCTATTATCTGCTTCACAGCAAACGAGGGCAGAAAGGACTTGCGTATTTGAAAAATCGTGGGATCACAGATGAGACGATCAAGAGATTTGGACTTGGATATGCAGATATTTACAATGATGATCTGTATCGTTTTCTAAAAAGCAAAGGATACAGTGATGAAGAATTGAAAGATTCTGCACTCGTAACGATCGATGAGCGACGAGGCGGAAGTGATAAGTTCTGGAACAGAGTTATGTTTCCAATCATGGATGTCAATAATCGTGTGATTGGTTTTGGAGGCAGAGTTATGGGAGATGGTTCGCCCAAATATTTAAATTCAAAAGAAACCACATTATTTGATAAAAGTCGTAATCTTTATGGATTGAATTTTGCAAGAAGCTCAAGGAAGAAAGAGATTATTTTATGTGAAGGATACATGGATGTTATATCTATGCATCAGGCGGGATTTACAAATGCAGTAGCTGCGCTTGGAACTGCATTTACTAGTGGACATGGAACGTTACTTAAGCGTTATACAGAGAATGTCATACTTTCTTTTGACAGCGATGAAGCAGGACAAAGAGCTATTTTGCGTGCAATTCCGATTCTTAAGGAAGCTGGACTGACAGTTCGTGTATTAAATCTCAAACCATACAAAGATCCAGATGAATTCATCAAAGGGTTAGGAAGAGAAGCTTTGGAAGAAAGAATCAGTCATGCAACAAGCAGTTTTATGTTTCAGATACAGGTAGCTGCAGGAAGATATGATCAGAACGATCCAGAGGAGAAGACAAAATTTCAGCATGAAGCAGCAAAATTACTTTCAACAATTGAAGAACGTCTGGAACGTAAGAATTATATTGATGCTGTATCAAGGGAATATTATATTGATGCAAAAGATTTGGAAGAACTTGTTAATTATTATGGAACTTCCAGTTATGCAACAGCACAGAGACAGCAAAATACGCCAAGACAGTCAGAGAGAAGGCTGCAGCAGAGTGAAGCAAAAGAGGAAAAGAGGAAACAGCCGCAGAAACTTCTTCTTACATGGATGGTAAATGAACCACAGTTATTTGAAAAACTGGATGGGATCATCGGTCCAGATGATTTTTATGAACAGATATATCATGGAGCGGCATTACTGCTTTTTAAACAATATGCAGAAGAAGGGGCAGTAATACCAGGAAAGATATTAAATCAATATACAGATCTAGAAGATCAGAAAAAGATCGCAGAATTATTTAATACAACACTAAAGATCAGTCCATCACCGGAAGATCGTGATAAAGCGTTGAATGATATTGTGCGAAGAGTAAAAGAAGACAGCATTGAACAACAGATGAACGCAACAAATGATATTTTGAAATGGCAGGATTTGATCAGGGAGAAAGCAAACCTTGCAAAATTGCATATTTCATTATAGGTTGGTTAAAATAGGAAGAGAAGAAAGGGACGAATTATGGAAGGTACAATGGAACAGTTCACCGAGAAACTTGCAGGTCTGGTGGAATTAGGAAAAAAGAATAAAAACTTTTTGGAGTATGCACAGATTGATTCATATTTCAAAGATATGAAATTGACTTCCGATATGATGGAAGCAATTTATGATTATTTGGAACAGAATGGAATCGATGTACTTACTCTTGCCGCAGTTGCAGACGATGATGATGATCTCGATGATACAATAGAGGATGAGACAGAGATTGCCGTTCCTGATGGTGTCAGCATTGAAGATCCAGTTCGTATGTACTTAAAAGAGATTGGTAAAGTACCACTTCTTAGTGCAGATGAAGAGATCAAACTTGCAAAGAGAATGGAAGAAGGGGATGAAGTAGCCAAGAAGAAACTTGCTGAGGCAAACCTTCGTCTGGTAGTAAGTATTGCAAAACGTTATGTAGGACGAGGAATGCTTTTTCTTGACTTGATCCAGGAAGGTAATTTAGGTCTGATCAAAGCAGTGGAGAAATTTGATTATCGTAAAGGATATAAATTTAGTACTTATGCGACATGGTGGATTCGTCAGGCAATCACAAGAGCAATTGCCGATCAGGCAAGAACGATCCGTATTCCAGTGCATATGGTAGAAACGATCAATAAATTGATCCGTGTATCCAGACAGCTTCTTCAGGAGCTTGGAAGAGAACCATCTCCAGAAGAAATTGCAGCAGAGATGGATATCCCAGTGGAAAGAGTTCGTGAGATTTTAAAGATTTCTCAGGAACCAGTATCACTAGAGACACCAATTGGTGAAGAAGAAGACAGTCATCTTGGAGATTTTATTCAGGATGAGAATGTACCAGTACCAGCGGATGCAGCAGCATTTACACTGTTAAAAGAACAGTTAGACGAGGTACTAGGAACATTAACAGAGAGAGAACAGAAAGTTTTAAGATTACGTTTTGGATTAGATGACAGCAGAGCAAGAACACTTGAAGAAGTCGGAAAAGAATTTAACGTTACAAGAGAACGTATTCGTCAGATCGAAGCAAAAGCACTGCGCAAGTTAAGACATCCAAGTCGCAGCAGAAAATTAAAAGATTATTTAGATTAAGGTATGATTATGGAATTATCAAACAGATTAGAGACGATCGCATCATTTGTCACAGAAGGATATGTTGTGGCAGACATCGGGACAGATCATGGATACATACCAATCTATTTAACAAAGAATGGAAACTGCCCGAGAGCCTATGCGATGGATGTAAATAAAGAACCATTAAGCCGTGCAAAAGCACATATTGAAGAAGAGAATGCAGGAGAAACCATTTCCTGCATTCTTTCTGATGGATTGCATGAATTACCGCAAGATGAAGTGGATTCCGTTGTGATCGCAGGAATGGGAGGAGACTTAGTTGTAAGGATTTTAGAACAGGATTTTGATAAGTTAGCAAACGTCAAAGAACTGATCTTATCCCCACAGTCTCATTTAGAAAGAGTCCGCCATTTCTTAAATGATCATGGATTTCGCATCTTAGAGGAAGAGTTTTTAAAAGAAGATGGAAAATATTATGTTGTGATCCGCGCAGTTCATGGAAAACAGCATTATAATAAAGAATGTTTTTATCGTTTTGGAGAAGAATTAATTCTTGCAAAACATCCAGTACTTCTTGAGTATCTGGATCAGGAATATATAAAATATTCAAAGATCAAAGAAAGTCTTACAGATGATTCAAAGGAACATATTAAAAGACGCAAAGCTGAAGTAGAGGATTTACTTGGAGATATCATGGAGGCACTTTGTTATTATGAATTGTAGAAAACTGATCGACCTTTTAGAGATGGAAGTACCATTAGAGACAGCAGAAAGCTGGGATAATCCAGGATTTCTTGTTGGAGATAAAGAAAAAGAGATTAAAAAAGTTTTAGTTGTTCTGGATATTACAAATGAAGTGGTAGAATATGCGATCAAAGAACAGGTAGATTTTATCCTTGCACACCATCCAGTAATCTTTTCAAAGATCAGCAGATGTACTAGTGATGATTTTCTTCAGAATAAACTTTTGAAGCTGATCAGTCATGGAATCTGTGCTTATGGAATGCATACTTGTTATGATGTATGCAGAATGGGAGACCGTATGGTAGAACGTCTGGGACTTAATAATCTATGTGGACCTGTAGAAGATAGTGCATCTGGTAATGAAAAGGCACAGGGAAAAGGAATCGGTATCACAGCATACATCGAAGGAGATGTGACTGTTGGAGAGTACGCAAAGAAAGTCAAAGAAGCATTTTCATTAGAAAGTGTTATGGTATTTGGTGATTCAAATACGAAGATTTCAAAGATCGCGATTGTTCCAGGATCAGGAAGAAGTATGATAAGCACAGCTAAGCAGACAGGTGCTGATGTATTTTTAACAGGAGATATCGGACATCATGAAGGTCTTGATGCTATAGATATGGGAATGTGCGTGATCGATGCAGGACATTATGGATTAGAACATGTATTTATTGATGATATGAAACAATTCCTTTGTGATCAGACAGAAAATCTGGAAGTGATCACATATAAAGCAGGAAGTCCATATAAAGTTTTTTAAATAAATTTGTTTATTGATGAAAAAGAAAGAAGTGATGGTATATGATCAAAGTTACGGCAGGTCAGTCTATTTATGAAGTAGAAGAAGGAACATATTGTGCTCAATTTTCTCCGCCGGGGTATTCATGGTATAAGTCTTCTCCGCCTCGTCCACCAGTAAGGCTGGATCCACCGCAATGGTATGGTCGGTATCCGGATGCATGGCATAGTTGACGAAGGGCATGAGCACCAGGATGACAAGTACCATGACCAGGTTCATCGGGTGAAATATAGTGGCAGTAACCGGGGCCTGGTATACAACTCCAAGCACCTCGGAGCCCGTGCCGCCAATTTGCAGAGGGATGGACCCCGACAGGCCGGCGTGCCAGATCACAAAGCCGGAATAGGCGGAGGCAATCAGCAGGGGATAATCCACATCCCGTACCCGGCGGGCCACAGCCTTGGCCAGCAGGGCGCCGGCAATCAGGCCAAAGCCCCAGTTGAGCCAGCAGCAGATGGTGGACACGAAGGTGGTAACCAGGATTGCGCTCTTTTTGTCGTGAGCCAAGGTGGCAATCGCTGCCAGCGCCTTCTTGCACGCCTTGGCGGAGGCCATGGCGGAGCCCAGCACCAGCACCAGGGCCATCTGCATGGCGAAGGACAGCAGGCTCCAGAAGCCATCCTTGACTTCGCCCTGGCCCCCCCAGGACCACACCAGTTCCAGGGGCCCCTGCTGCGTACCGATCATGGCAGCGATAAAGACCACGATGGTCAGGATGATGGCGAACAGGAATGGATCCGGAAGCCACCGGTTCACAACCTGTACGCAGCCATTGGTAAAGCGTTTGAACATGAAACAACCTCCTCTGTATCTCTCTCCGCCACACACACTCCATGGCAGGAACTGTCTAAATTATAGCAACCTACTTCTGTCGTGTCAATAAAAACCTATAAGTCTAGTATAAATTCTACAAAGCCATATTGAGAACCGGCAGGTTTCCTTCTCCTACCATCCTCATTTCTTCATGGACATACCCAGGCCCCCACCGTCTTCTACGGGCGGTGAGGGCCTGGGTATGGGTTTCGCAGTTATTCGAAGGGCGCCATCTCCCAGCGGATAAAGTAGCCCTGTGGATGCTTGCAGACGGGGCACACGGCGGGAGCCATGGTGGCGTCGATGATTTGGCCGCAGTTGAGGCACATCCACTTGACCTGAACATCGGACACAAACAGCTTGTCCTGCTCCAGCAGCTCAGCAAACTTGCCGAAGCGGTCGCCGTGGGTCTTTTCAATTCCGGCAATCATGGAGAAAATGTGGGCAATCTCCGGGAACCCCTCCTCCTGGGCGGTTCTGGAAAAGCCCGCGTAGTCGTGGTCCCACTCCTGGTACTCATTGTGCTGGGCCGAGCGAAGGTGGTCCAGAATGTCGGGAAACAGCTCTACGGGGTAGGTGCCGTCCACCTGAAGGTTCTGACCGGACACCTGCTCCAGCAGGTTGTAGAACACCTTGGCGTGGGCCCGTTCCTGGTCCGCGGTGAAGGTGAACACGCTCTCCAGTACATACAGGTTCTTCCTTCGGGCCAGTCCGGCTGCGAAGGTGTAGCGGTTGCGGGCCTGACTCTCGCCGGCAAAGGCCCGCATGAGATTGAGTCTGGTTTCACTTTGTGCAAAATCAGCGGACATAAAAATCCCTCCTGTTTTATGGATACCGTAAGCATATCCACAACCAGAAAAAACCATACAAAAAAGTACAGCAAAGTTCTCCGGCGGTTAGCACAGCACAGAGCATACGGACTCGAAACCCCTGAGCGGGATGTTTCTTTGCTCTCAAACCGTGTTCTGTTTCGACAGGTCTTCTGATTTATCGGATTCCCTGTGGAAATTTTTCCATTCCTATGGTATACTGAAAACTGATTTAATCCACGAAACAGGTAGGGATACACGGTGAAAGAGCGCAATGTAATGTTTACCGAGACTGATTTTAGAATTCTGGACTCTTATAAATCGGTGCTGGATGGTCTGGCTGCTTACCTTGGGGATGGATACGAGATCGTATTGCACAGCCTTCACGATTTGGACCATTCCGTAATCAAAATTATAAATGGTCACTATACTGGCCGACGCGAGGGCTTCCCCATCACAGACCTGGCTCTGTCCATGCTGGCAAAAATCGAGGAACGGCCCGACACAAACTGCATCACTTACTTTAACCGAAACCAGAAAGGCGAACCCCTTAAATCGGCCACCATTGTAATTCGCAATCATAGCCGCATGGCTATCGGCCTGCTGTGCATCAACTTTTACATGAACACCTCGGTGTTTCAATTTCTGCAGAGTATGACTCCGCCCGCCGCACAGACTCCGGATTCTCCCGTGGAGGAGAGCTATGTAGAGAATGTGGATGAACTGATTGTCCAGGCGGTGACCGAAGCCAGCCAAAAGGTTCAGAACGACAGCGCCATTTCAAACGCCAACAAAAACAAAGAGATTGTCAGTATCCTTTACCAGAGGGGAATCTTCAACCTGAAAGATGCGGTCGTCAAGGTCGCTGGCCTCATGGGTATCTCCAAGAACACGGTTTATATGCATGTACGCAATCTCAATCACGGCTGAAAAAGGCTGGAACCGGTTTGGTTCCAGCCTTTTTTATAATCAGGGCTTTTTGTGGAGAATCGCGCCGTCCGGGCCCTCATAAATCCGGTCCCACCCGGTCAGGATCGATATGGTCAGCACAACAAAGAGGACCATGGGATAGAACGCCCCACTGAAAATCTGCAGCGGGGTCACCGCAGGCAGATAGGAGTACTCCTCCAGCAGCGGCTCAATGGACGAGGCCGAGATGAAGATGAAGGCGCTGATAAAAGGGAGGATTGCGGGGAAGGTGTTGGCGTAGCCTGTCAGGAAATTGGCGCGCCGGTAGGGGTGAATCTGGTGTCTGGCGCCCAGCTCATCAGCCACGGAGCCGAAGGTAAGTACCGAGGCGCTGGTCACACCTCCCACCAACAGGGTGGTAAGCATGGAGCCCAGCCCAATGAGCAGCTCAGCCCCGCGGGCCGTGCGCGCAAACCGGCTGTTGCAGATGCCTTGAATCATGCGCTCCATCGTGCCGCTCTCGTTGAGTACGCCCATGGCGCCGAACAGGGCCATGCAGAACAGGCAGATACCGATCATGCCGGTAAAGCCGTTATAGATAAAGCCGGTGGCCGCGCCGTTCTCCACCCCCAGGATGTCAGAGGGGCCGAAGGTACCGGAGAGCAGGCCCACGGCAATGCCCGAGACGAGGCCCGCCGTGACGGCCTTGAAGATATCGCGGGTGCGGATCGACACAAACAGCAGGACGGCCACTGGGATGAGCATGATGAGGCCCTTGGGATCCATGTTGGCCTGAAGGATCTCATCCGCCCCTTCCATGACTGCGCCGCTGCCGCCGCCGAATACGGCGAAGAGTACCAACGCGATGCCGCCGGCGATCAGGGCGTATTTCAGGCGGTAACCCACCGTGCCGGCGATATCGGCATAACCCTCCTTGGTTCGGAACCGTTGGTTGGTTGTGGATGCAATGGTCACATCAGAGATGGGGGCCAGGTTATCGCCGAAAATTGCACCGGAGAGGATCGCGCCCGCCAGGATTGCGGGGTGGCTGCCCAGCAGGATTCCCGCCGGATACAGGATGGGAAACACCGTGGTCAGGGTCCCGATGGAGGAGCCGGTAGCCGTGGTAATCAGACAGGCGGCCAGGAATGTAAAGGCCGTAAAGATGCTGCCCGGCATACCGACCATGTGTGCCATCCAGACAAAGCCCTGGGATACCCCGCTGATGGCCATCAGCTTGGTAAACATACCAATGACCAGCAGGATCACCACAATACTTACGGAGGTGGAGCTTCCGATTCCACGCAGCACCGCATCCCAGTAGGCACCATAGGTTTTGCAAAACAGCGCGCCTATCAGCAGCCCCAGGAAGCCGCCCACCGCCAGGGCGTTCATATCAAAGACCTTGAAGCCCACAAAATAGACCACACAGAATACCAGGAAAATAAGCATGGGTACAACGGACCACCACTGTCCGCCCCGGAACTCAACCGGATATCTCTTTCTCTCTTCCATTGCTCAGGAAACCCCCTTCTCCTTTCCCAGCTTCATGAGTGCGGCTTTGACACGCTCCAGCGCCGCCACCATCTGCGCTTCCTCCCGGAAGGCTCCGAATACAATCCGCAGGTGTCCCTCCCCTTGTGCGCCGTACGGGGTGCCGGCGTTCACCACGACGTTGGCCTCCTTGATGATGTAGGCGTTGACCTCATCGGCGGTGCCGAGCCGGGACACGTTCACCCAGCAGAGGAAGGTGCTCTCCGGCATGGCCATGGACACACCGGGAATGGAGTTGAAGATCTCATAAACGATTTTGCGGCGGCGGTCAAAGATGCGGTTGTACTCCTCCAGGAAAGAGGCATCCTTCAACGCAGCAATGGCTCCCAGTTGAGAGGCGGTGTTGGTGGCTCCGATCACGCTTACGGCGCTGCCATAGTACACATCCATGATGTGGTCGTCCGCCACGATGTAAGCCACCCGGTAGCCGCTGAGCGCCATTCCCTTGGAGATGGAGCATACCGTGACGGTGCGTTCCCACATGCCTGGCAGGGACGCAAGGGTGACAAACTCCACCCCGTCGTACACCGAGTCCTCAAACGCTTGGTCGCACACCACAATCAGGTCGTTCTTAACTGCAAATTGGGCCAGCTTCTCCAGACTCTCTCTGCGCATAACGGTAGTGGTGGGGTTGTTGGGGTTGGTAAGGACAATCATTTTGGTGTTTGGCGTCAGGCGTTTTTCGAACTCCTCGATCTCCAGTTGGTATCCGTTCTCCTCCCGCAGGGGGACCGGCACCGTTACACCGCCGAGGATTCTGGCGTTCAGGAAGTTGTTTGGATAGCTGGGGTCGGGCACCATGACCTCATCGCCTGGGTCAATGAAGGGCATCATTGCAAACATCAGGCCGGCATCTGAACCGGGTGTAATAATTATGTTGCGCTCCGGGTCCACATCCAGGTGGTTGAATGCCTTGAGCTTTTTCGCCAGTTCCATTTTCAGCTCCATGTTGCCGATGGGCATGGTGTAATGGGCGGATGTCCCGTCCTCCAGCCCCGCCAGAGTAGCCCTTTTCACGTGCTCCGGGATCGCCGGGTCGGGATAGAAGGGGTCGGCCCAGCACATCAGAGCCGCGCCGTTGGCAATGAGGTCGTTCAATGCCGTTCCCACATCGGCTTTGGAGACTTTTTCAAACAGTCCCCCCTGAATTCCCCGGAACTTTTTGCTGATCTTATCCTGGACGCTCATATTCCATACTCCTTTCTCTTCTGCTTTACGGCAAATTCCGGTCCCCAATCATATATAAGCGGCTGTCAGTCCAGTTCGGCAACCGCCTCAATCTCACACAGGGCTCCCTTGGGCAGATCCTTCACCGCCACACAGGAGCGGGCAGGCTTGGAGGTAAAATACCTGGCATATACCTCGTTGAAAGCGGCAAAGTCGGCAATGTCGGCCAGAAAGCAGGTGGTCTTGACCACCTTTTCAAAACCGGAGCCAGCAGCCTCCAGAATAGCGCCCACATTTTTGCAGCTCCACTCTGCCTGGGCGGCGATGCCTTCGGGCATGGCCCCGTCGGCGGGATTCACCGGAAGCTGGCCGGAGGTAAACAGAAGCTTTCCGGTGGAAATCCCCTGGGAATAGGGTCCAATGGCGGCGGGCGCCCCTTTTGTCTGGATAATGTTCATAAGAAATCGTCCTCCTCTATTTTTGATTCTGTGCAGATTATATCACTGAAATTTATTTTAGTCAATGCATTTTTCTTTATTTCAAAAAAAACCGTCCTCCCTCGTACGAGGGAAGACGGTTTCGGGAACGCTCCCGCGATTTGAATTACAGCATTTTCTCCAGCTCGGTCCGGATGGCCCGGATGAACTCCAGGGAGGTGACACCCCTGGCGGGGATCTCCCCATCCCACAGGCCCACCAGATCCTTTGTCATGGTGCCCCCCTCGATGGTGGCGATGGCAGCCGCCTCCAGCTTGTCGGCAAACTGCCCCAGAGCGTCAATGCCGTCCAGCTCTCCCCGCTTGCGCAGGGCGCCGGTCCAGGCAAAGAGGGTGGCCACCGGGTTGGTGGAGGTCTCCTCCCCCTTCAAATACTTGTAGTAGTGGCGGGTGACGGTGCCGTGGGCGGCCTCATACTCATATTTGCCGTCGGGGCTCACCAGCACAGAGGTCATCATGGCCAGGGAGCCGAAGGCGGTGGAAACCATGTCGCTCATCACGTCGCCGTCGTAGTTCTTGCAGGCCCAGATGAAGCCGCCCTGGGAGCGGATCACCCGCGCCACCGCGTCGTCGATGAGCGTATAAAAGTACTCGATGCCCAAGGCGTCGAAGGCGGCCTTATACTCGGCGTCGAAGATGGCCTGGAAGATGTCCTTGAAGGTGTGGTCGTACTGCTTGGAGATGGTGTCCTTGGTGGCGAACCACAGGTCCTGTTTGGTGTCAATGGCGTACTGGAAGCAGGAACGGGCGAAGGAGGCGATGGAGCTGTCCTTGTTGTACTGCCCCTGGAGCACGCCGGAGCACTCAAAGTCGTAGACGGTCTGGCGGAATTCCTCCTTCCCGTCCGCGCCGGTGAACACCAGCTCGGCCCTGCCGGGGCCGGGCACCCGGTACTCGGTGCACCTATAAACGTCGCCGTAGGCGTGGCGTGCGATGGTGATGGGATGCTTCCAGGTCTTGACCACCGGGGAGATGCCCCTGACCATGATAGGGGCGCGGAACACGGTGCCGTCCAGGATGGCGCGGATGGTGCCGTTGGGAGACTTCCACATCTGGGAGAGCCGGTACTCCTCCACCCGCTGGGCGTTGGGGGTGATGGTGGCGCACTTGACCGCCACGCCGTACTTCTTGGTGGCCTCGGCGGAGTCCACGGTCACCTGGTCCTTCGTCCGCTCCCGCTCGGGCAGGCCCAGGTCGTAATACTCGGTTTTCAGGTCGATGTAGGGCAGGAGCAGCTCGTCCTTGATCTGCTGCCACAGCACGCGGGTCATCTCGTCCCCGTCCATCTCCACCAGCGGGGTAGTCATCTGAATCTTTTCCATGGTCTCCTCCTCGGTTGGTTTTATCGCATTTCCTGGGCCAAATTATACCCCCATCCGTCAAAAATGGCAAGGGATTCCGTGTGTTTTGCCTCTTGTCCCGCCCGGGTTGGATCGGCTATACTGGAACACAGCCACAAAGAGAAAAGAGGATTGTCCCGTGTTCAGCAAGCAGGCCCTGCGCAGGCTCATTCTGCCCTTAATTATCGAACAGTTTCTGGCCGTCATGGTGGGCATGGCGGACATCATGATGGTCTCCTCCGCCGGAGAGGCCGCAGTCTCCAGCGTGGCGCTGGTGGATCTCATCAACGTCCTGATCATCAACATCTTTGCCGCCCTGGCCACCGGGGGCGCGGTGGTGTGCGCCCAGTCCATCGGCGCCCAAAACCTGGAGCGGGCCAACCGGGCAGCCAACCAACTTCTGTATATCGTCACCGCCGCTGCCCTGGGGATCATGGTTCTGGTGCTTTTCTGCAAGGCAGGGCTGCTGGGCCTGCTGTTCGGCCAAGTGGAGCCGGAGGTGATGGAGGGGGCCGTCACCTACTTTGTCATCTCCGCCCTCTCCTATCCCTTCATCGCCGTCTACAACGGCTGCGCCGCCCTGCTGCGGGCCATGGGCAACTCCAAGGCCTCCATGTGCGTCTCCGCCTACATGAACGGGCAGAACATTGCGGGCAACGCTGTCTTTGTGTTCGTGTTCCACCAGGGTGTGGCGGGCGTGGCCCTCTCCTCCCTGCTGTCCCGCATCGCGGCCGCCGGACTCATGCTGGCCCTGCTCCACGGCCGGCGCAACCCCGTGCGGGTGTCCGGCCTGCTCCGCTTCCGATTCGAACCGGCGGTCATGGCACAGATTCTCCGCATCGGCGTGCCCAACAGCCTGGAAAACAGCTTCTTTCAACTGGGCCGGGTGCTGCTGGTGAGCCTGATCTCCACCTTCGGCACGGCCCAGACCGCCGCCAACGCCGTGGCTAACAACATCGACAATTTCGGCGTCATTCCCGGCCAGGCCCTGGGCCTTGCTCTCATCACCGTGGTGGGCCAGTGTGTGGGGGCCGGAGACTGGGATCAGGTGCGCGCCTACACCAAGCGGCTGGTCAAGCTCACCTACCTGTGTACCTGGGGGCTCAACGCTGCGCTGCTGCTGGGTCTGCCCCTCATCCTGCGCCTCTACAGCCTGACGCCGGAGACCCAGTGGTACGCCGCGGTGCTCATCTTCATCCACAACGGCTGCGCAATGCTGTTTTGGCCCCTGGCCTTCACCATGCCCAACGCCCTGCGGGCCGCCGGTGACGTGAGGGTGCCCATGGTCATTTCCATCACCTCCATGCTTGTGGTGCGGGTGGGGGGCAGCTATCTGCTGGGCCTCCACTTCGGCCTGGGCGCCATCGGCGTGTGGCTGGCCATGGTGGGGGACTGGGTCGTTCGGCTCATCTGCTTCGTGCTCCGCGCCCGAAAAAAGCTGTGGCTGGAGCACCGCTGAATACGCGCACCCGAAGCCATTCGGGTGCGCGTTTTCTTTACCAGAGGCCCAGCGCGTACTGCATGCCCAGGCTCACTGCCGTGATGGCCGCCCAGCAGCACAAGCCCATCAGAATGGGTCTGCCGCCGGTCCTAACGAGTTTGATCAGATCGGTATTGAGCCCAATGGCCGCCATGGCCATGATGATGAAGAACTTGGACAGCTCCTTAAAAGGAGCAAAGGCCGCTGCGTCCACTCCTGCCAGGGACGCCCCCGTAGTAATCAGAGAGGCCAGCATGAAGAACAGCAGAAAGAAGGGGAACACCCGCCGGAGAGAGAAGCTTCCCTCCCCCGCGCCGCCTGCCCGCCTGGCCCGGGCGGTGCGCCGGAGAGCCAGCGCCAGGGTGATGGGGATGATGGCCAGAGTGCGGGTGAGCTTGACAATGGTGGCGGTGTCCAGGGTGTTGGCCCCGGGGTGCATTCCGTCCCAGGCCGCGGCAGCGGCCGTGACGGAGGAGGTATCATTCACCGCCGTGCCGGCAAAGAGTCCGAAGCCCTCGTTTCCTAGACCCAGCAGGCCGCCCAGGGTGGGGAACAGGAGGGCGGCCGCCACATTGAACAGGAAGATGACCGAGATGGACTGGGCGATCTCCTCGTCGTCCGCGCCGATGACCGGGGCGGTGGCCGCGATGGCGGAGCCGCCGCAGACGGATGAGCCCACGCCGATGAGGGTGGCGATCTTCCCGGGCATATGCAGGGCCCGGCTCATGAGGAAGGCCACGATGAGGGAGGTGGCGATGGTGGACAGGATGATGGGCAGGGACTGAACGCCCACCTTGGCGACCTCCGACAGATTCAGTCCGAAGCCAAGCAGGATCACGGCATATTGCAGGATTGTTTTTGATGTGTAGGCGATGCCCGCCTGAGCCCGGCCCTTATCCCGGACAAGCAGGGCGATAGCCATGCCCGCCAGGATGGCGAACACCGGCCCGCCGATGACCGGGAGCGCCCGGCCCAGCATCCAGCAGGGAATGGCGATGCACAGGCACAGCAGCAGCCCGGTCCCTCTCTCGTTCCAGTGCTTCATGTCATACTTCCTCTCTTTCGGATGGGTGCCCCTATCATACCGTAAAATTTCCATCAGGTAAAATGATACTTATTTATTTTTTTATAAGTAATATTTATTGGTTTTTTCCCCCGTTTCCTCCCTTGCCCCCGGGGCGCTTTTCCTGTATAATGTGGTACAGTATTGCGCAACTGCGTGGAAAGGGAGCCTTTTTATGCTGCAAACGGTCATTCCACAGGGGTACGCCCCCTGTCTGAACCTCTATGACACTCAAAAGGCCATTGGCCTGCTCAAGCGCCTGTTTGAGGATACGCTGGGCGGCGCGCTGCACCTGCGCCGGGTCTCCGCCCCCCTGTTTGTGGAGGCCTCCACCGGCCTGAACGACGATCTCAACGGCGTGGAGCGGGCCGTCTCCTTCGACATTCCCGACGCCGGTCGGGACGCACAGGTGGTCCACTCCCTGGCCAAGTGGAAGCGGATGGCCCTCTACCGCTACCAGTTCTCCGTGGGTGAGGGCCTCTACACCGACATGAACGCCATCCGCCGGGACGAGGAGCTGGACAACCTGCACTCCGTCTATGTGGATCAGTGGGACTGGGAGAAGATCATTGCCCCCCGGGACCGGAACGCCGACTATCTCCGGCAAACCGTGCGCACCATTGTCTCTGCCATGGCAGAGACCCAGCACACCCTGCGCTCGGTCTTTCCCCAACTCACCGCTCTTCCTCCGCTGGGGACGGAGGTCTCCTTCGTCCCCACCCAGGAGCTGGAGGAGCTCTGGCCCGACCGCTCCCCCAAGGAGCGGGAGGATGCCTGGGTGAAAGAGCATCCCGTCACCTTCCTGATGGGCATCGGCGGCGCACTCAAGTCGGGCCGCCCACACGACGGCCGGGCCCCCGACTACGACGACTGGACCCTCAACGGGGATATCCTGGTGTGGAACCCAGTGCTGGAGCGGGCTTTTGAGCTGTCCTCCATGGGCATCCGGGTGGACGCCGCCGCCCTGGACCATCAGCTCACCCTCGCCGGGTGCGAGGCACGGCGGGAGCTTCCCTTCCACAAGCTGCTGCTGGAGGGCAAGCTGCCCCTCACCATCGGCGGCGGCATCGGGCAGTCGCGCCTTTGTATGCTTCTGCTCGGCAAAGTACATATCGGCGAGGTGCAAGCTTCCCTCTGGGACGAGGAGACCCGCCGCGTCTGTGCCGAAAAGGGCGTTATCCTGCTGTAATTGTGCTTGAAGCGGAATAAAACGGAAGCCCTCTGCTGCGGTTCTTACTTTGCAGCAGGGGGCCTTTTCTATGCCGAAAAAATCTATAAAGACGGAAAAATGTTTTAACGTTCGCGGAGTTCAGCTGAATTTTTAACCGACAAAGAGGTATGCTCAGCACTTCGTCCACTTCATCAAAAGCGATTTTGGCAGGATATGCGCTAAGAAGCGGTAGAACTTATAAAATCCGCCCATGGTGCAGGCGCTTTTGCCTTTTAATCCGGCTTTCAGGGCGCAGGTCGCCATTTTTGCGGGCGACTGGTGTGGCAGCATGTCGAGCGTGCGGCTTTTATGCGTGGGGCGGTCGGCAACCTGCCAGAACTCTGTAATCATCGGGCCGGGGCACACGGCAAGGACGTTGATCTTTTTGGGCTTTAATTCCTCGCGCAGCGCGCGGGAGAAGCTTTGCACGTACGCCTTTGTGGAGCAATACACTGCCATGCGCGGTGTGGGCGCAAACGACGCGATGGACGAGATGTTCAGGATAAGCCCGCCCGTTTTCATATACGGCAGGCTGTACCGCGTGACGGCGGTCAGTGCGCGGCAGTTCAAATCGATCATCGCGGTCTGGCTTTCGACGTCGCTTGTCGCAAAATCGCACAGCTTGCCAAAGCCCGCATTATTGATGAGCAGTGAAATTTCCGGCTTTTCGCGTTCAAGCAAAGCGTTAAATTGTTTTAATGCGGCGGAGTCGGTGAGGTCGAGCGCGATGGGGCGCAGATTTTTTCCCGGGAACTGCGGCTTTAATGCTTCCAAGCGGTCTTCGCGGCGAGCGATGAGCCAATAGGTGTCGATCTCCGGGCAAAGGGTGACAGCGGCGCGTAAAAACTCGATGCCAAGTCCTGAGGAAGCGCCTGTGATCACGGCGATTTTCATAGTGACTGTCCTTTCAAAATTTTCCGATGGTTGTGTCTCCATTCTACCGCCGCTTCAGCTGCCTGTCAAACGCCTTTTTGGACAATTTGTAAATTCGCGCGAAAAAACGCAAAAAACGGTATAAATTTTCGTGAAAGTGTGGTACAATGACAATAATTACTGTGATGCGTACGCACCGTGTACGCAGAAAGGACGCATACATGACAAATCAAAGAAAAAGCATGCGCTTTATAGGCTGTCTGCTGGCAGTTTTCATGCTGGCAGTTGTTTTTTGTCTGCCGGCTTTGGCGGACAGCGCATCATCGAACACATACACGATCCCGGACACGAACATGACCGTCACAATCCCCGAGGGCGCGACGGTGCTTTCCGTCGATACCCCGGCGGGCGATGCCGCGTGGAGCAAGGCAGGCATTTTGGACGCGAGCGAGAAGATCAAGGAAATGCAGAAAAACGGGACCACTGCGGAGATTATTGCGGCAAACGGCGATACCATAGCCGTAGCGGCGAAGTCTTCCGATTACGCGAACTCCGTTTTTAACCTCAATAATCTGGATGAAAAGGGCAAGAAGGATTTTTTGAAATACATGGAGCCGTCTTCCATGGACGGCAGCACGACCGGCACCATCACGTGGTACGACCACACACAGATTCCGTTCTTTATGATCGACCTCTGTGCGGAGAATATCAAGGAGGAGGGACCCGTGTACGAGCGCCTCTATGGTACGCTGTACGACGGCAAGATTGTTTCGTTTGACCTCTTCGGCGATACGAAAGAAATCTCGGAGGAGACGGACGCATTCATGCGCGCCGTGGTCGATTCCGCCGTCATCTCTGCCTTTGCGGAAGCGCCTACGATTGAAAACGGTTTGAGCAGACAGAGCGCTGTGACGCTCGGCGCAGTGGGTGTGCTCATTGTGCTGCTCATCGTTTACTTTGTGACGGCGCACAGCCGTAACAAGCGTGAAAAGCAGCTTAGAAAAGAGACGGCGGACCGCCTTGCGGAATCCCGCCGCTCGAAGCAGGACGACGAATCCGTCGGTACAGGCGCGTTGCGTTTTGTAAACGAGACCGACCACGACGACGCGGCAATCAAGACGTTCGCGAACTATCAGGCGTATCACTTGCAAATTTTCATGCCGGTGTTCACCGTGATTTTAAGCGTCATCGCGCTGTACGTCGTGTGGCAGCTCGGCAATTTCGACAGCAACTGGTGGGTCATGCTACTGCTTATCGGCTTTGCGATTTACAGCCTTTATAAGCTTGCGACGGCTTCCACCAACACAGCAAAGGTGCTTATGCGCTCCTACGGTAAGCTGCGTAACCGCCGCGCCGCGTACTATTTCTACGATGGCGACTTCCGCATCACGGGTTTACAGGCTTCTAACCTGCACCCGTATTTCCAGATCAGCCGCATGTATGAGACGAATGAATATTTCTATATGTATTTCGGCGAGGGCAATACGTACTTTATCCGCAAGGACGGCTTTAAGCAGGGGGACGCCGATGCGTTCCGCACCTTTATGAAGGAAAAGCTCGGCAAGCGCTTTAAGTAAAAGCAACAAATAAACAACAAAATAATAGGAACGCGCAACAAATGAAAATCGACCGCGCGGGCTTTATGCGGTATAATGGGGGCGCTTTGAAAGCAGCCCCGAAAGAGAGGTTTTCTTACATGATCGGTATTATCGGAGCGATGGAGATTGAGGTCGCGGGCATCACCGCGGCGCTGACAGACCATAAAACGGAAACGCTGTGCGGCGTTACGTTCCACACGGGCAAGCTGAACGGCACGGACGTTGTCGCCGCAAAATGCGGCGTGGGCAAAGTGAACGCGGCCATGTGCACGGCGGCGATGATCCTCAGCTACGCGCCGTCCGTCGTCATCAACACGGGCGTTGCGGGCGGCATCGGCGAGGGCGTGAAGATCGGTAATATGGTTGTTGCGTCCCACACCGTGCAGTACGATTACGACACCACCGCCATCGGCGAGCCGAAAGGCTTTGTAATGATCGGCAGTGAGGGCGTTGTGCAGCTGCCGACGAGCGCGAAGCACAATGCGGTGCTCGAAAAGTACGCCGAGAAGATCTACAACGGCGTGCACACGGGCGTCATTGCGACCGGCGACCGTTTTGTGGCGGATCACCCCTTCTCTTTGTCCCTTTCGCTC
>OGRN01000207.1_pt1 | contig 58110 bp, 46 predicted proteins | sample 1553401 | NCBI WGS metagenome assembly OGRN01 (sample SAMEA2580096, study PRJEB22360) | human gut metagenome | biome: human gut; feature: human-associated habitat; material: faeces | place: Denmark | collected 2008/2010 | reverse complement strand
GCTTTGAGTTGTATACCATGTCCTTACACTACTGTTTACCATGTTTCTCTTGACAGAGTGCCGCACCCTACAAACTGAGCATCAGCAAACAGCAAAAAATACCGCAGGGCTTTTGCTCTGCGGTACTTTGATTTCAGGCTTTATTTATGCTCGGCGAGGTATCTGTCCACGACGGACTCGACATAATCGGGGCGGTCGGTGATGATACCGTCAACGCCGTTTTCGAGCATCTGGATAACATCCTTTTCCTCGTCAACCGTCCATGCGTTGACCTTAATGCCGGCGGCATGGGCGCGGCGGACGAGCGCTTTTGTCGCAAACGCCTTATGCGGATGCAGTGCGTCACAGCCGATTTTCTGCGCGAGGTGCAGAGGCTGGAAGAACCATCTTCTGACTACCTGTCCGTAAATCGGATAGAGATACGCCGTCTTGCACTTGGGATCGTACTTCTTCGCCTCAACAAGCATCTTATAGTCGAAGCTCGAAATGAGAAGCTCATCGAAAAGTCCGTAGTCCTTGACTGCCTCTATCGTCTTGCGCACTATGTCTTCGCGCTCGGACTTGTTGGGTTTTATCTCGATATTCATAACGCTCAGCTTGTCGCTCTTCTTCATGCACTCGAGGTACTCCTCGACGGTGGGTAGAGTGACGCCGGCGAAGTCCTTTGAGAACTTGCTGCCGAAATCGAGCTTGCGGATATCGTCAAACATATAGTCGCCGATAGCGCCGGTGCCGTTGGACATCTCGTCAACGGTGTCGTTATGGCAGATGACTATATGCCCGTCCTTGGTGATATGGACGTCGGTCTCGGTTCCGTCGGCTCCGAGCTCGACTGCTTTTTCAAATGCGGGTATCGTGTTCTGGGGAGCATAGCGGTTAGCACCGCGGTGTGCGATTATCTTTGGCTTATTCAACACTGTTCACCTCTGAAAAATTTCTGAGGACATTATAGCACTTCGCCGCTGAAAATTCAACAGGAATGTGATAACGCTGAAATAATTATTAAATTTCTGCTTTTATTGTACTTAAGTCCAAAACGCTGTTGCAAGCTATTAATATTTTTGCTATAATGATAAGAGCTTTTATGCAAATTGTCGATGCTTCCCGATTGAATTTTTTTCATATCGGGGGGCTAAAACAACTGTCTGCGGGCGTATTTTCCCTGCTTCGCCGCGGACCTGAAGGAGTGTTGAAATGGGAAAGAGTAATCTCAAGGAAAAGGTCAGCACGACATGGAACAATGTCGTACTGCACTGGAAAACACCCGCCTTGGGCAAATATGTCTCCTACAAAGAGATAATTGCCTACGGCGTCGGAGGAATGGGCGTTCAGTTCGTCATGTTCTTCTGCTCGCTCATCGCGCTTTCCGCAACGAGCTTCCTTGTCGGAAACACGATAGGCATCAAGCCGATGCACTTGCAGTATATGGCGGTCGCATCGACTATTATCGGCTTCGGAATCACTATCGGACGCTCTTACATAATCGACAGCGCCCGCTTCAAATCCGGAAAATTCCGTCCCTGGCTTGCGATAACCGGTATTCCTACCGTTATTATAGCGGTCGTGTTCGTCTGGCTGCCATATGAGACGATGTCGTATATGCAGAAAGTCATTGCGGTTTTCCTCTGCTATAACCTTCTGCAGTGCTTCTATCCGTTCTTCCAGCAGGCATACACAGACCTTGCAAACGTCATATCGCCCAACTCCCATGAGCGTACCGATATCGTTTCGGTCTCGTCGATCATCTACTCCATGGCGCCGTCCCTCACGGGTCTTTTCGTGCCGATGCTCTCGACGCTCACCGGCGGTCTGAACTCCATCACCACCTACCGTATAATCCATCCCCTCGTCGCCGTTGTCGGACTTCTTCTGTCCTATGTGGCATACGCGGGAACGAGAGAGAGAATAATCGTGGCGGAGAGCCACGTTACCCAGTTCAAATTCTCCGACGCATTCCGCGCCGTTGCAAAGAACAAATATTTCTGGATAACTTCCCTTGCAGGCTGGCTCGGCTTCCTTGAGGGCGCAGTCGGCGTTATCATCGGCTGGACATTTATATATGCCTACCCCGACAGAATGGGTCTTTACGGAGTCGCGACAACGCTTATCGGCAACGCGGCGCTCTGGGCAATGCTCATCTGTCCGATAGCGATAAGAGTCCTCGGCAAGAGAAACCTGCTTATCTGGTGCAATGTTACAAACGTCGTGCTCATCGGACTGCTCTATCCCCTTTACAACAACATTCCCGCGCTTATAATCCTCTACTATCTCAACGGATTCATCAACTCTTTCTCGATAGTCTACAACCCCGGCATCAACGCCGACATGCGTGACTATCAGCAGTATTTCACCGGCGAGCGCATAGACGGAATGTTCGGCGCGGTCGGCATAATCGGCTCGTTCATCGGAATGTTCACCGGCATGGTGCTCCCGACCATCTATCAGATGCTCGGCCTTGAGGACAACTACGACGTGCTCGAAGTCGCTTCGTTCAGAGAGGATATGTTCGACGTGCTCATCATCGCCGCAGTTATCGGCGCGGCGCTCAATTTCGTCCCCTACCTCTTCTACGATCTGACCGAGACCAAGCAGCGCGGCATAGTCAAAGTGCTCAAGATACGCGCGATGTTCGAGGACTACGGCAACGGTATTCTCCGCGACGAGAGCATCGTTGAAGCCATAGACATAATCGACGAAGCAAATCTCCTCTACAAAGACAGAACCCTCATGACCACAAAGGACGACATCAAGAAGGCAGAGAGACTGCCCGCGAGAACGCCCGAGGAAAAAGAGTTCAAGAAGAACGAAATCAAGCGACTGAAAGCCGCTTACAAAGAATTCAACACTCAGAACCGCGGCATAAAGAAAGACCGCATAAATCAGGCAAAGGCCATGCCCAAGAGCACCGACGCCGAGAAGGCGGCGAGAAAAGCTGCGTTAAATACCGCGAAGAAAGAGAACAGAGAGCTCAACAAGCTCAATGCGGACATCTCCGTGTGCGATTTCATCATCGACGAGATGAACAAATACGACACTCTGCGCATCAAGAAGCAGGTCGAGCGTTCCCGAGCGCTTGAGGCTGCCGGATACAACGGAATCTTTGATTACAACAAAGAGATCATGATCGAGGCAAAGGCTCTGCCGAAGTCCACTCACGAGGAGCGCGAGATTCGCAGCGACGCCATAACCTGCGCCCGCGCGCTCAAGAACGCCAGAAAGGCAATGATAAAGTTCTACGGCTCGCCCGAAAATATCGTCGAGCCTTCAGACGATGCGTTCAAGGCCGCAGAGGCTCTGCCGGACGACACCTTCGCGCATCAGCTCGAGAAGAAGAGAACCGTCAAGAAGCTCGTCAACGAGAAGTCGAAGTACATCAGAAGCGTCAAGCCTCTTCTCGACGCAAGACGCCAGCTGACGGAAAAAGAAAACTACGCGCATCTTGACGATATTCGCGCAAGATACGCCGACGCAAAAGCGAACACCGACGCCGAGTACGAGGCGCGCAGAGTCGAGATTGAGAGACTCGAAGAGGAGCGCAAGGCAGACCTCGAGCGCAGGAAGCAGGAGCGCCTGGCAAAGAAGAACGGAAAGTGAGGAACAGACGATGAAAAAATTCAGTAAAATAGCAGCCGTTGTTGCGCTGATGCTCGTTGTCTGCCTCTCTTTCACAGGCTGCGGCAATCTCGGCAACGCGATAATCTCCGCCCTCTCCCTCGATGTCACGGTCGACGACCCGGCGCTCATCAAGGTTGAGGATATACTCGACAAGACCGTCAAGACGGAATCCGTCAAGAGCGGCGACTTCACCTATACATTATATACCGACAACACCGCCTGCATCACGGGCTACACAGGGAGCAACCCCGTTGTTTCCATTCCCGCGGAGATAGACGGCGCAAAGGTAGTCGGTCTCGAGAATAAGGCTCTCAAGAGCAGCAGCACGCTCAAGGAGCTCATACTCCCCGACTCTGTCGAGGCAATCGGCAACTATGCCGCGATGTACTGCGACAGTCTTGAGAAAGTAACCATCGGCAAGAACATCAAGCACATCGGCATCAGCGCGTTCGAGGGCTCGCAGGAGAACGCCTACACCGGAAAGAGCAAGCTTACGACCGTTGTTTTCAACGGCGCGCCCAAGACCATATCCGAAAAGGCTTTCTACTTCTGCTCCGCGCTGACCGAAATAGTCCTGCCCGAGGGCGTTGAGACCATCGGCGACTGGGCGTTCGCGAAGTGCTTCAGCGCAAAGAAGATAATTATCCCCGAGGGCGTCACTCAAATTGACGACCACGCGTTCCTCAAGTGCACCGGAGCGGTCGAGATATCGATTCCCGGCACGGTTGAGAGCATTGCGGTGAGCACATTCTACCGCTGCTCCTCTCTCGAGAAGCTCACCATCGGCGAGGGAGTCAAAAAGCTCGAAAAGGGCGCATTTGAAGAGTGCAAATCGCTCAAAACAGTCGTCCTGCCCGAGAGCATGGAAGAGCTCGGCAAATATGCGTTCTACAACTGCACCGGACTCGACGAGATAACCATTCACTCCGGAGTCACCGTGTTCGGCGGCGAGATATTCAAGGATGTCGGCAAGCTCACGATTTCGACCGAGAGCGGAAGCGACGCCGAGAAATACGCGCAGGACAACGGCTTTGATGTTGCCGTTATCGGCTGACGGAGGACGAATGGGAACGATAATCGCACTCGGCGGCGGCCGTTATGACGACGGCGAGGTCATGCCGATATTTGAAAGAATAGTCCGCGAATCGGGCAAAGAAAATCCTCACGTTGTGTTCCTGCCGACTGCCGGACACGACGACACCGAGGGCGACGAGCCCATATGGGAGAGCTTCGAAAAGCTCGGATGCACGGTTGAAATACTCAAGCTCACCGACCCCGCTAACTCCCGCGAGCACATATATAATACGCTCGTAAACACGGACATTGTCTACGCCGGCGGCGGAAACCTCGAGTTCATGATGAACACATTCAAGGCGACCGGCGCGGACGAGGCGCTCAGAGAAGCGTATAAACGCGGAAAAGTCCTTTCGGGGCTCAGCTCCGGCGCAATGTGCTGGTTCGACATGGGATATGACGACTGCGGCGAAAACGGCAGCTTCATGTTCATCGACTGCATCGGACTTCTCCCCTACTGCTACTGCCCGCACTTCATCAGCGAACGCTGGCAAAGCTTCGGGACAGCCGTAATAGGCTGCCGCGTCTCGGGCATCGGAGCCGAGGACGGCGCGGCGCTCATATTCAAAGACGGTCATTTCTCCGCCATGTGCGGAAACGACGGCGGAAGCGTGTTCTATTTTGACAGGGACAACGGCTTTGAGAAGAGCGACATAACCGAGGACGCGTCGGCGCTGGATATATAAAACTTCATGCAGGGAAAACGGATGATATCTGTTTTCCCTGTTTTTTATTGGGGTATTGATGACAGCCGTCATTTTCACATATCCCGTCAGTTGAGCGTATGCGAGTAACCCCTCAGTCACTTCGTGACAGCTCCTCTGCAGGGGAGCCTGCGGACAGGTTCGTGCGTGGTTGCTCTTTTTATCGTCGGCGGCGTCGAGGTCGCCGCACCCTACAAAATCAGACTTTATTATTAGGCGCAAGCGAGGCAATTAACCAACAACACTCCCTTCGCATATTCTTATAGTAAATGAATATGCGGAGGTATTTTTATGCCCGATGTCTATCTCAGTCCTTCAACTCAGGACTATAACCCCTATATAATCGGCGGGAGCGAGAAATACTACATGAATCTCCTCGCCGACGCGATGGAGCCGTATCTCGCCTCAAGCGGGATAAGCTACGGCAGGAACGACCCGAACGGCAACGCCGCGGCGGCTGTTGCACGCGGAAACAGAGGAAACTATCGGCTCTATCTCGCCCTGCACTCAAACGCCGCGCCCGCCATATATGAGGGCACTCTGCGCGGACCGGACGTCTACTACTATCCGACAAGCACACAGGGAAAGCGAGCGGCGGAGATAATCGCGAACGGACTGCGCGAGATATATCCCGAGCCGGAGCTTGTGAACACGCGCTCTTCAACGGAGTTGCTTGAACTCAGGCGGTCGAAAGCCCCTGCGGCTTATCTCGAGCTCGCCTACCACGACAACGAGCAGGATGCGCGGTGGATAGCCGACAACATTGACGCAATAGCCGAAAATCTTGTTATAAGCATCGCGGACTTTCTCGGCGTGCCGTTTCATCCGCCGGTATTCCCCGCCGAGGGCACCGTCCGCACGCAGGGCGGAGTGCTCAATGTCCGCCGTGCGCCGAATATGACCTCCGCCGTTATCGGCACTCTCCCCAACGGACGCACCGTAAAAATAACCGGCGCACTCAACGGGTGGTATGCCATAGAATTCAAAAACACAACAGGTTACGTTTTTGCAGGAAACATCAGCAGAAACTGACACAGTTTGTACACAAAATTGACATATTCATACACTTATACGCTTTTTTACGACGGCGTTTGTATAAAATGCAGATTTTTAAACTTTTCCTTGCTTTTACCCCCAAAAAGCCCTATACTATTATTGTATTTTCACCGAACTTTTCTTTAGGGGGAACGAGGATTTGAAGCTGCTTGAGGAGCGCATAATTGCTGACGGCAAAGTGATCGGGGACGATATTCTCAAGGTGGATATGTTTCTCAATCACCAGATCGACGTGCACCTTCTTCAGGAGATCGGCAAGGAGTTCAAGCGCCGTTTTGACGGGTGTAATATAAATAAAATTCTGACTATCGAAGCATCGGGCATAGGGATCGCGTGCATAACTGCGCAATATTTCTCTGTGCCTGTTGTTTTTGCCAAAAAGGGCGCGCATAAAAACGTGGGCAGCAATGTCTACTCCTCCGTTGTCCACTCCTTCACAAAGGGCACGGACAGCAACGTTACAGTGTCGAAAGACTACATAAACAAGGGCGACAAGATACTCATCATCGACGATTTCCTTGCAAACGGCGCCGCCGTTTCGGGACTTATCGATATAATCAACCAGGCGGGCGCCGAGCTTGAGGGCGTCGGCATCGCCATTGAAAAAGGCTTCCAGCCCGGCAGAAAGGTTCTCGAAGAGAAGGGCGCGAGAGTCGAATCCCTCGCCATCATCGAGAAGATGGGCAACGGAACAATAACATTCAAAGAACAGGACGACTGAGTTATTTTTTCCCGTGCAGGACTGCGGGATAAATATAAAAAAATTTTTTGGAGGTAAGTCAAAAAATGAAGAAATTCACAAGAATCCTCGCGATCGTTCTTGCGCTCGCCACCATTTTCAGCTTTGCAGCTTGCAGCAACAAGGACGGCGGCGAGAAGAAAATGAAGGTCGGTTTTATCTTCCTTCACGACGAGAACTCGACTTATGACAAGAACTTCATCACCGCAGCTGAGGAAGCTTGCAAGGAGCTTGGCGTTGAGATAGTCAAGAAGACCGGCATCGGCGAAACTCAGGCTTGCTACGATGCAGCGGCTGACCTTGCTGATCAGGGCTGCTCAATCGTTTTCGCTGACAGCTTCGGCCATGAGAGCTTCATGATCCAGGCTGCCGAGAAGTATCCGGACGTTCAGTTCTGCCACGCTACCGGCACCCAGGCTCACACCAAGGGTCTCAAGAACTTCCACAACGCTTTCGCTTCCATCTACGAGGGCCGTTACCTTGCAGGTATTGCCGCAGGTATGAAGCTCAACGCTATGATCAAGGAAGGCAAGTTCGAAGCTAAGGACGCTAAGATCGGCTATGTCGGCGCATTCCCCTATGCAGAGGTTAAGTCCGGCTACACCGCATTCTTCCTCGGCGTAAGATCCGTCTGCAAAGAGGCTACCATGGAAGTCCAGTTCACCGGTTCCTGGTACGACGAGGCCAAGGAGAAGGAAGCTGCTACCCTGCTTATCGGCAGAGGCTGCAAGCTCATCAGCCAGCACGCTGACTCCATGGGCGCTCCCACCGCTTGCGAGAACGCAGGTGTCCCCAACGTTTCTTACAACGGCTCCACTCTTGACGCTTGCCCGAACACCTTCATCGTTTCGTCCAGAATCAACTGGGTTCCCTACATGAAGTACATGATCGAGTGCGTCAGAGACGGCAAAGAGATCGACACCGACTGGTGCAAGGGCATCAACGAGGGCGCTGTTGAGCTGACCGCTATCAACGAGAAGGTCGCAGCTCCCGGCACTGCCGAGGCTATCAAGGCTGCCGAAGAGCAGTTCAAGGCCGGCACTCTTCATGTTTTTGACACCTCCACTTTCACTGTTGGCGGCAAGGTTCTCACCAGCTACAAGGCTGACGTCGACACCGACGAGAACTATACCCCCGACACCGAGGTTGTTTCCAACGGTTACTTCCACGAGTCTGAGAAGCGTTCTGCTCCTTACTTCGATGTTGACATCGACGGCATCACTCTTCTCAACAAATAATTAAGCTATAACTTTCATTCAGACGGGGCGACGAAAGCCGCTCCGTCTGAAGCAGTTAAAGTTAAATTAAAAAGATTTTAAGTTTGAAAAGCCGATTATCCTTCCTGTTTTAATCGGCTTTTGAGATTTAAAATAGGAGGATAAGTGGGCTTGAACGCAGCAATTGAACTGAAAAATATTTCAAAAAGCTTCGGAAGCATCATCGCCAACAAAGATGTATGTCTGACCGTCAACCGCGGTGAGATACTCTCCATTCTCGGCGAGAACGGCTCCGGGAAAACAACGCTGATGAACATGATCGCCGGAATCTACTATCCGGATCACGGTCAGATTTTCATCGACGGCAAAGAGGTAGTCATCCGCTCCCCCAAGGACGCGCTCGACTACAAAATAGGCATGGTCCATCAGCATTTCAAGCTCGTGGACGTGTTCTCTGCAACGGAGAACATCATTCTCGGACTTGACGAGGGCAAATTCAACGTCAAGAAGTCCGCCGAGCGCATCAAAAAGATAAGCGAGCAGTACGGCTTCGACATTGACCCGAACAAGAAGATATACGAAATGTCCGTCTCGGAGAAGCAGACCGTTGAGATAATCAAGGTGCTTTACAGAGGCGCGGACATCCTTATTCTTGACGAGCCCACCGCCGTTCTCACCCCGCAGGAGACGCTCAAACTCTTTGACATCCTGCGCCGCATGCGCGACGACGGCAAGGCTATCATAATCATCACCCATAAGCTCCACGAGGTGCTCTCCCTCTCCGACCGCGTATCTGTTCTCAGAAAGGGCGAATACATCGGCACGGTCAACACCGCAGAGACGAACGAATCAGAGCTTACAGAGATGATGGTCGGCAAGAAGATAAGCCTCAATATCGACCGCAGCGATCCGGTTGACCCTGTGGACAGGCTCATTGTCAAGGACATCAGCTGCATCAACCGCGACGGAGTCAAGCTTCTTGACGACATCTCGTTCACCGCGCGTTCGGGCGAGATACTCGGCATCGCGGGCATCGCCGGAAGCGGTCAGCGCGAGTTGCTTGAATCCATCGCAGGACTTCAGCATCTCAACAGCGGCGAGATTATGTACAACAACCCCAAGACCGGCGGCCAGGACAACCTGCGCGACAAGACGCCCATGCAGATCCGCGAGCTCGGCGTGCGCCTGTCGTTCGTCCCCGAGGACAGACTCGGCATGGGACTCGTCGGCAACATGGATATAATCGACAACATGATGCTGCGAAGCTACCGCAAGGGCAAGGGCGCGTTCCTTGAGCGCAAGAAGCCCAAGACGCTCGCAGAAAAAGTTATAAGCGACCTCGAAGTTGTAACCCCGAGCGCGAATACGCCCGTCCGCCGTCTCTCCGGCGGCAACGTGCAGAAGGTGCTCGTCGGCCGTGAGATTGCTTCCTCTCCCACGGTCTTTATGGCGGCTTACCCCGTGCGCGGACTCGACATCAACTCATCTTATCTTATATACAACCTGCTCAACGAACAGAAAGAAAAGGGCGTCGCCGTTATCTTTGTCGGCGAGGATCTTGACGTTCTGCTCGAGCTGTGCGACCGAATCCTTGTCATAAACTCCGGCAAGATAACCGGACTCGTTGACGCGAGGACTTCCACAAAGGAAGAGCTCGGTCTGCTTATGACCAAAACCGACGGAGGTGAAACCCATGAGTAAGTCAAACGGACAGAAGCGTGAGCCTCTTTTCCACATAGTCAAGCGCAGCACCGTTCCCTCATGGGCGGCATGGCTCATCAGAATCGGCGCGGTCGTGCTTGCGCTGCTCGTCTGCGCGGTCGTGACCGTCGTCATCACCGGACAGAACCCCGCGGAGGTCTATTCCGCGATAATCTTCGGCGCGGTCGGCTCGCCGAGGCGTATATGGAGCCTGCTCCAGAATCTTGCAATGCTCCTGTGCGTTTCGCTCGCAGTCACCCCCGCATTCAAGATGAAATTCTGGAACATCGGCGCAGAGGGACAGGCTCTCATGGGCGGCTTCGCGACGGCGGCGTGCATGATCCTCTTCGGCGACAAGCTCCCGTCCTATCTTCTCTTCCCCGTTATGATTATAACGAGCATTGTTGCGGGCGCGATATGGGCTTTCATCCCCGCGTTCTTCAAGGCGAAGTGGAACACCAACGAGACGCTCTTCACGCTGATGATGAACTACATCGCAACGCAGATAGTCGCTTACTTCTGCTACAAGTGGTCGAACCCCAAGGGCTCGGGTCACATCGGAGTCATCAACAGCGTCAGCCACAACGGCTGGCTTCCGAGCCTCGGCGGTCAGGACTACCTGCTCAACATACTTATCGTTGCGGCGCTGACCGTTTTCATGTACATCTATCTCAAATACAGCAAGCACGGCTATGAGCTCTCCGTCGTCGGCGAGAGCGAAAACACCGCGCGCTACGTAGGCATCAACGTCAAGAAGGTTATCATGCGCACGATGCTCCTCTCCGGCGCGCTCTGCGGCGTCACCGGACTTCTGCTCGTCAGCGGCACCGACCACACCATCGCGACAAACACAGTCGGCGGACGCGGATTCACCGCGATAATGGTATCGTGGCTCGCGAAGTTCAACCCCGCTTACATGATCCTCACCTCACTGCTCATCGTCTTCTTCCAGAAGGGCGCAATTCAGATATCGACGAGCCTCGGACTCAACGACTCGTTTGCCGATATCATCACAGGAATCATAATCTTCTTCATCATCGGCAGTGAGTTCTTCATCAACTACTCTGTCAAGTTCCGCAGCAAGGAGGCGAAGGCATAATGATAATCACATTCATTCAGCGTGCTATAATGCAGAGCATTCCTCTGCTCTTCGGCTCAACGGGCGAGACGATAACCGAAAAGGGCGGCAACCTGAACCTCGGTATCCCCGGCATCATGTATGTCGGCGGCATCTCCGGCGTTATCGGCGCGTTCTTCTATGAGAAGAGCGTCGAGACGGTGAACCCGTTCCTCGCAGTGCTCATTCCCCTGCTCTCGAGCATTTTGGGCTCGGCGCTCATGGGTCTGCTCTACTGCTTCCTGACCGTCACTCTGCGTGCAAACCAGAACGTCACTGGTCTTGCGATGACAACTTTCGGCGTCGGCTTCGGCAACTTCTTCGGCGGCTCGCTGATAAAGATAACCGGCAGTGACATCCCCTCGATAGCGCTGAGCGCAACGAGCAACTGCTTCAAGACAACGCTCCCGTTCGCCGCAAAGCTCGGAAAGGTCGGAGATATATTCTTCTCCTACAGCTTCCTCGCTTACGCCGCGATAATCATCGCACTCATCACCGCCTATTTCTTCAAGCACACGCGCACAGGACTTCAGCTGCGCGCGGTTGGCGAGAATCCCGCAACAAGTGACGCGGCGGGCATCAACGTCGGCAGATACAAATATGTCTCGACAATCGTCGGCAGCGTTATAGCGGGTCTCGGCGGTCTCTACTACGTCATGGACTACGCGAACGGCGTCTGGTCGAACAACGGCTTCGGCGACCGCGGCTGGCTTGCAATCGCGCTCGTTATCTTCGCCGTCTGGAAGCCCGATCTCGGCATCCTCGGTTCGTTCCTCTTCGGCGGTCTCATGGTCGTTCACAACTACATCCCGAACCTCAGCTTCGGCGCGCAGGAACTGTTCATGATGACTCCCTATGTTGTTACGATAATCGTCCTTGTCGCGGTCAGCATGCGCCGCAAGCGCGAGAACCTGCCTCCCGCGAGCCTCGGACTTTCTTACTTCCGAGAGGATCGATAATATTGATTTTTTGAAACTCATGGTGTATAATAAAGCCATAAAACTTAGGAGGTTTTACTATGTTAGTTTCCGCAGCAAAAATGCTCAAAGATGCAAAGGCCGGCAAGTACGCGGTCGGTCACTTCAATATCAACAACCTTGAGTGGACAAAGGCAATCCTTCTCACCGCTCAGGAGCTCAACTCGCCCGTTATCCTTGGCGTGTCCGAGGGCGCAGGCAAGTATATGTGCGGCTTCAAGACCGTCGCTGCCATGGTTGACGCTATGGTCAACGAGCTTGGAATTACCGTTCCCGTTGCTCTTCACCTTGATCACGGCTCCTATGAGGGCGCGCTCAAGTGCATCGAGGCGGGCTTCTCCTCCGTCATGTTCGACGGCTCTCACTACGGCATTGAGGAAAACATCGAGAAGACCAAGGAGATAATCGCTCTCGCTCACTCGAAGGGCATTTCCGTTGAGGCTGAAGTCGGCGCCATCGGCGGCGAAGAGGACGGCGTTATCGGCGGCGGCGAAGTTGCTGACCCCAACGAATGCAAGATGATCGCTGATCTCGGCGTCGATATGCTCGCAGCGGGCATCGGCAACATTCACGGCAAGTATCCCGCAAACTGGAAGGGCTTGAGATTTGATGTTCTCGCCAACATCCAGGAGCTCACCGGCGAGATGCCCCTCGTTCTCCACGGCGGCACAGGCATCCCCGCAGACATGATAAAGGAAGCTATCTCCCTCGGCGTTTCCAAGATCAACGTCAACACCGAGTGCCAGCTCGCTTTCGCTGACGCTACCAGAAAGTACATCGAGGCAGGCAAGGATCTCGAGGGCAAGGGCTTCGATCCCAGAAAGCTTCTCGCACCCGGCTTCGAGGCTATCAAGGCTACCGTCAAGGAGAAGATGGAGCTGTTCGGATCGGTCAACAAGGCATAAGAAAAGCTTCAAAAAAACAATTTACCGGCAGAGTAAAATCTGCCGGTATTTTTATTTGGGGAGATGATAAAAATTGCCGCCGATATTTTAACTCGGCGGCGATTATTTTATATTTCTTTGAGCAATTCCTCGCGTTGAGCATCGTAGCTGTCTTTTGTGATTTTTCCGGATGTGTAGTCTTCATGTAATTTTTCAAGCTTTTCTTCCAGATTATCTCTCCCATTTGAAAAGACGAAAAATAGCAGAATTATTGCACAAGCAACATCTATGCAAGCTTGAATCAAACTATATAGACTTTCATATACGGAATATTTTACCACTTCAAAATTATTCAGAACATCAAAATTCGTAAAATACAAAACCAAGCTTAAAGCATTCTGAAAAACATTAAAAAAGATGCTCAAAACAACTACTACACCAGACGCAACAAACAAGGCATGGCGCTTCCAGAATACAGCAATAAGTAACCAGGAAACCAAACATATAGCATCAACTACCAAATAATCCACCGGCAACGCAACTCCATTGCCGCGGTATTTAATATAATTATAAATCATTGAAACAATTGATAACGCACTTGAAGCCGCAAATACTGATGCATAAATCTTTATAAGGCTATCAACTTTCGCGCCTCTCTTGCCGTATTCCAATATAAAAACGGACAGTATCAATGGAACAAATGAAAAAATTGAAGTTATGATTAGCTGCGAATAATCTTCCATTTTTTTCTCAGCAGCCATGACTCTGAATATAATCCAAATAACACAAAGTCCCTGAGATATCGCTTCTAAAATGCACACAAGTTTCATTTTGTCTGCGTGAAACGCAAGCTTATTTTTCATCTTTTGCTCTCCAATTCAGCAAGCTTTCTGCTGTACTCTTCTTCGCTGATGAGACCCCTTGCCTTAAGGTTATTCAAAGCCGTTATCTTCTCGCTTTTATTCTGTGGCGCAACCGTATTGCCGCTCTGACCGCCGACAACAATCTTGCCTTCTTTTCCCGCTATAATCGCGCTGTTGACCACAAGCTCTCCGAAGCCGTAGAGAACAAATGAAGAGACCCACGAGAGTAACGAGCCGATTATAATAACCGCTAATCCGGCCCAAACCAAGTCCTCATCCAAAGTGATAACAATAATTCCACCGATAACGCTTGCGATTATACCGCCCCAGCAGAAAAATGACGCAAGAGCTTTGATTTTCGAACCCACATTGTCAAACATAATATATCCTCCGCTTTATATTTCTAACCACATAAGGTTAGTTTTATTTTATATTAAACCACATATGGTTAATTGTCAAGGGTATACTAATCACATATGATACAATTCAGCAAAACTTACAAAAGAGAGCTGCTGGAATTATGCAAAAATACTATTATCAGAGACTGCGCGACATTCGTGAGGACAGAGAAAAAACGCAAAAGGAAATTGCGGAAGTGCTCAACACGACCTATCAGTATTACAGCGCATACGAGCGCGGTGTGCGAGACATACCGAGTCACCATATAAAAACTCTTGCGCTCTACTACAACATCTCCGCAGACTACCTCTTGGGGCTTACGGACGAGCCGAAAGCGCTGAAATAAAGTTTAACGCCCGAGTGCGGATATCTCTATTGACTGCACTCGGGCGTTATTGTATAATCAACTAAAAATCTTAGGGGGAACAGATAAATGCTCACTATAAAAGACGGCGAGTTCAAAATGGACGGCGAGAGCTTTCGCATATATTCCGGCTCGATGCACTATTTCCGCATCATGCCCGAATACTGGGAGGACAGGCTCAGAAAGCTCAAGGCGGCGGGTTTCAACACGGTTGAAACATATGTCTGCTGGAACATGCATGAGCCGCGGAAGGGCGAATTTGACTTCACCGGCAGGTTCGACATCAGGCGTTTTATCAAGACGGCGCAGGAGGTCGGGCTCTATGCGATAGTCAGACCGGGTCCGTATATCTGCGCGGAATGGGACTTTGGCGGACTGCCCGCATGGCTGCTCAAGGACAGAAATATGCGCCTGCGCTGCGCCTATCCCGAATATTTGCAGCATGTTTCGGACTTCTATCACAGGCTGTTTGAGGAGATCGGCGATCTTCAGCAGAGCGAGGGCGGCAACATAATCGCGATGCAGATCGAGAACGAATACGGCAGCTACGGCAACGACAAGGAATATCTCAGATATATTGAAAAGCTGATGCTCGACTGCGGCACAAAGGTTATGCTCTTCACCTCCGACGGCGACGACAACAGCATGCTCTCCGGCGGCACGCTCCCCGATGTGTTCAAGACGCTGAACTTCGGCTCGCGCGCGTCCGAGATATTCAACGCCATGGACAGATTCCACGAGAACACCCCGAAGATGTGCACCGAGTTCTGGTGCGGCTGGTTCGACCACTGGGGCGAGGAACATCACACTCGAGGCTCGGACAGCGTTGCAGGCGAGATTAAAGATTTTCTTGACATTGACGCGAGCTTCAATTTCTACATGTTCCACGGTGGCACGAACTTCGGCTTCACTGCCGGAGCGAACTGCTATGAAGAATATCAGCCGACGGTCACGAGCTATGACTACTGCGCACTGCTGACCGAATGGGGCGACTACACGCCCGCATATTATGCAGTCAGAGAGCTTCTGCTCAAGGCTCAGAACCTGCCCGAGACCGAGCTTCCCGCATCGCCGGAGCTCCAGACGATAGGCAAAGTCGAGCTTGACGAGAGCACCTCGCTTATGAGCAACTTCGACAATCTCGGCGAGCGCCACCGTGTTCCCCTGCCCGAGAGCATGGAATATTTCGGTCAGAACAGCGGCATGATCTATTACGAGACAAAGCTTGAACAGATATATGACCCGCGCGAGCTGCGCGTTGCGAATGTCCACGACACTGCGTATGTCTATATAGACGGCGAGCGCAAGGCGACTATTGATCGCCGTGACGAGAACAAAGTCAAGGGCTACGATACATTCAAATTCGATGGCTGCACGGACGGATGCACGATAGGCGTATTGGTTGACGCGATGGGACGAGTGAACTACGGCGAGCACCTCTACGACCGCAAGGGCATTGATGTCATCCGCTACGGCAACCAGAATCTCATGGGCTACGATGTTGTCACACTTCCGCTCGACAACCCCGAGAAGATAGACTTTTCGCTCGAGGGCGGCAAGTATCCCCTCTTCATGCGCGGACACTTCAAGGCGCAGAGCCAAAATGACTGCTTCGTTCACCTTGACGGGTTCAAGAAGGGCTGCGTATACATAAACGGCTTCAACATCGGCCGCTACTGGGAGATAGGCCCCCAGCGCGCGCTGTACATTCCCGGAGTTCTGCTCAAGGACGAGAATGAGATAATCATACTCGAACTTGAGGGCTGCAAGAAGGCGGAGATCGAGATAACCGCCGAGCCGGATTTGGGATAAAAAATATATAAAAGACAAAACCCCGGGCTGTAAAATACAGTCCGGGGCAGTCTGTAGCAAAAACTATTTTTGAAGGCTTTGCAAGAATCAAAGTCTCCCCTGCGTAAAATGAGATGGCGCGAAGCGCCGGAGGGATTGTTTTGAACTTGAGCTTCCATTACAACAACCCCTCAATCACGGCGAAGCCGTGACAGCTCCCCTTACACAGGTGAGCCTTGAGGCCGTGCAATAATATACTTTTTCGACAGACAAAACCCCGGGCTGTAAAATACAGTCCGGGGTGAGCTTATTTAAGATAAAATTTACTGCTTTGCGCCGTTATCGAACATCTCGAGAGCCTTGACGCTGATTGCGAAGCAATCGGCGAGACCCTGCTCGTTCATGTTGTCATATGTGTCTCTTCTGGTGTGATAGTAGTCCTCAAGCTTATGGTTGAGTCCGGTGACGCCGGTCGCTCTGAAGCCCGCCTGCGCGAACGCTGCGGAGTCGGTAGCGCCGCCGAGAGGCGGAACCCAGCCCTTCTTGCAGGAGATATCAAGCTCTTTAGCAGCCTCCATGAACAGGTCGGAGACATCTTTATCCGCCTTGACCGTGCCGTTGAGGTCGCGGTAGTTGGTCATAAGATACTTGGGATCGTGAATCGTATCATAAGAGAAGATGAAAGTCGGGACATCGTCGAACTCGCCCTTATGAGCCGCGCACCACGCCTTTGCGCCGCGCAGACCAGCTTCCTCGGAGCCGGTGAGGATAACGCCGACTTCGGTGTTCTCAAACTCGATGCCCTCTTCCTTGAGAGCCTTGAGGATGGCTATGCCCATATAGCAGCCGGAAAGGTTGTCGTTCGCGCCGTCAACAACGCGGTTCTCGTTCCACATCCAATAAAGGCCGATAAGGAACGGGACGAACACGAGACCAATGAGGCGGAGAAGTCCGAGGGTCTCGTCTGCGTCAAACGAGACATACTCAAGTCCGTTCTTTGCTACGAGCATTATGGAAATGACAAGATAATAGACAGCGCCGATGCCGCAGATAACCGCGTGACCCTCAAAGCCGACACCACCGAGCTTATAGTTGACAGGCCACTCCCATGCGGCATCCGGATGGCCGTTGAAGAATATGCGGCGCTTGACTTCGCCCTTGCAGCTCTTGACTGCGGTGACATTATGTCCGGTCTTTTCGGGGAAGAAGCGATCGATGAATTTCTTATAGAGTCCGAACTGCATAAAGACTATAAGCAGACCGATGACGATAAGAATTATCGAGACGAGCGGATAGAAGAACGAAATAGCTACCGCCGCGAGAACGAAGGTAATCGTGAAATATATCCAGCCGAAGAACGAACCGGGGTTCTCTTTGAACGACTCGACGTCGGCTCTCTCGCATCCGCACTCGTTTTTCAGTACGTCCGCCATATACTCACATGCCTGCTGCTCGCCCTTGGAGCCGGGATCGCGTTTTTCGAAGTCCTTGCATATGTGGGTTATCTCGCTCACCATATACTCGGCCGCTTCTTTCTTCTTGTCAATGACTGACTGAAGATTCATTTTTATTACCTCCTTAAATATAAGTCAAGCGGCCGCCTGAAACCGCAAATACGGGTCGCGGCAGCCGCTCAAAACAGTCTTTTATCTGCGGGGACCGGTAAAGCCGTTCGCCTGCTGGAACTTGTCGATCTTGTCGATAACGCCGAGGACAACATCGAAGCCGTCGCCGACGGTGTCAACGCTGAAGCGCTCGGGCATATCGCGCCAGGTGTGATAATAATAGGTCAGGGTCGGATCCTGAGCTGCAAATGTAACGGACTTCATGCCCGCCTTGGTCATCGGAGTGCTGTCGCAACCGCCGACGGGGTTATGTATGCAGCCGTTGGACTTGCTCTGAATACCGAGCTCCGAGAAAGTATCCTTGAACATTGCCTCAAGATCCTTGTCGAAGCGGCAGAACTGCCAATCGTCCTTGATAACAACCTCGAAATAGTCCTTATCGGCGACGGAGTCCAGATTTATGTTCCACGCGTTCTCAAGAATGGCCTCGCCCTTATGAGCGCGGGTGAAAGCGAGAGAACCGCGGAGTCCCGCCTCCTCGGAGCCGCAGTTGAAGTCGATGATGCGGCAGTTCTTGGGCATCTTGTCGGGATTCTCTTTGAAATACTTTGTAACAGCATAGCTGATAGCGCAGCCGGAGGCGTTATCCATAGCGCCGCGGGATGCGTTGCGCGGATCGGGATCTGCCCACATGATAAGGAACGCACTGCCTATGGCGGTAACGAGGGGCATAAAGCGCATAGCGAACATAAAGTTCACGAACGCGGGAGAAGCGAAAGCTTCCGCTGCCCAGCTTGCGCCGAAATAATAGCCGGTGTAGAGGGTCGCGACGGCAATCGAAGTGCCTGCAAGGAAGAAGAAGCAGAGAGCGCCGAAGCCGACCTTGACGAAGGTGGCAACGAGGCCGAGTGCGGGGTTTGTCTTAGCAAACTTCGAAGCGTGCTCGGAATGACGCCAGTTCCAGCTGGTGTCGGTATGGCCGGAGAGGATGATGGTGTAGTCATACTTGCCGTCCTCCGGGAGCAGCTCGCCATAGGTGTTCTGCGATACTTCCTGCTTGAAGAACATATCGAACCAGGTCTTATAAAGGAAAACGCTGCAGACAAGCCAGACGATGCATGCCGCCGAAGCGAGAGCCATGCCGTACCAGACTGCGGGGATGCCCATTGCGATATAGACAAGGGCGCTCAGCGCGAGACCGAGCCAGCCTGCATAGGGGATTCCGCCGATGGACGCACGCGGGGAAACCGCAAACTCTTCGCGAACGGGCTCGATGCCGATCTCTCTGAGCTTATCGCCCATATAGGCAGCAAACTTTTTTTCGCCGTCCGAACCCGGCAATCTTGCGCCGATGTTCTTCGCGGCATGATTGATTATGTCGTATACCTCTTCGGCATACTTTCTGTGTTCTTCTTTCATGAAAAAGCGATACTCCTTTTGAAAATGTGCCATAATTATACAATAATTAGACGCAAAATTGCAATAGAGTTTAAAGAGAATATAAAAATTTTTTTAAATCTTTGTGAACGAGTAAATTTTTTCGGCGTCGGGCGGAAACGATAATAAATGCAAAGGCGCTTTTTTCTATCAGAAAGGATAAAATTAAAATGAATAAAGAAAACGACAAAAAATTCGACGGCAGCCACTGCCCCACCCCGAGCTCCGACCCCGTCATGGGCGAGCCCGAGGACTCATTCGACATGGTGAACAAATACGGAACCTACAACATTCAGCCGACCTCGCAGACGGAAAATTCTTTTCCGCATATTGCGCAGGGACTGCCGAAAAAGCGCAAAAACGGGAAGAAGAATTAAAAGGTTACCCCCTCGGTACGAACATTACTTTTTTCGGTATTAACTAAATTTTTTTGGGCAAAGCATCCAAATTCATTGACAGAAATTGTTTAAAGTATTAAAATGCAATAGGAAGTTTTTTGTTCTTTTTTGGGGGTAGATTATATTGAGAATTGCGGTATGTGACGACGATTTGCGGGAACTTCGGGAGATAATGTCGCTCATTGAAGAATATCCGCGAAAGGCAGCCTACGGAATAAGTGCTACGGCCTTTTCAAACTCCGAGGAGTTGGCGGAGAGAATCGGTGAATTCGATGTTTTTCTTCTCGATTACCGAATGCCGGATATAGACGGGTTCGAGCTTGCAAAGCGTATCAGAGAAGAATATATGACAACGAAGACTATTATATTCATCTCGCAATACGACGACATCGTCTACGACGCTTTTGAGGTTCATGCGCATCGCTATCTCACAAAGCCCGTTGAGAAAGAGAAGCTCTACCGTGCGCTCAACGAGCTGGACAAGGACGCATATTCATTCCGCCGCCTGCTCGTCAGAAACGGCGGGGATTCAAAGCTCATCGACATAGACAGCATATATTTTATAAAAGTCGAGCGTAAGGACGCATATATCCACTACGACAGCGGCGGCGAAGAGAAAGTGTTCGTCTGCAAAAGGTCTCTCGACAGCCTTGAAAAGGAGCTTACGCCTTTTCACTTTTTCCGCACGCATCGCAGCTATCTGACGAATCTGTCGATGATAGATTACCTTAATACGGATGGTATATACATAAAGAACCGTGAGGAGAGCATTCCGATCAGAGCGAAAAGCTTAAACAAGATATCCAGAAAGCTTCGCGAGCTGACACGGCAGCGCAACGCACTTTAAAGTATAGGGGTAACAGAAGATGAACAATGTTAAGGTGCTAAACGCCGTTTGCCCGCCGCTGAACCTCGTCAGCTGCGCCGCATGCATGATTTTCGTATACATATTCCTGCACGCACTCATAGGCTACAAGAAAAAGGTCAGAAAAGCTCCGCTCGTCGTTTTCTGCGTTGTTCTTGCCGCCCTCTCGATTCTCCCGATATTCTTGCCCGAATATTTCGACATAACCGACATCGCAGACGCAACATCGACGCTCTGCTTTATCGTGTTCCCCTATCTCGTATTGAAGCCGTACAAAAAGAAGACGGCGTTTTTATGGATAGGTATCGCGATGGCGGCGAGCCTCGACTATTTCGCGTTCATTATAAACTACGCTTTCAAGCTCGACACCATCGGTCAGATGTCGGCAAAAGTCATACTGTATGTATTGGTGTTCATAGCTATCATGCTGACAAGCGACAGGGTCGGCGATTTTGACACCATAGAATCGTTCGACAGATTCCCGCCGGTCGCAAGCCTGATGATATTCGCGGCATTTCTTGCCGCATATTACAGCGTCACGGTCTCATTCAACGCTGAATATACAAAAGAGACGGCAAACGCGCTGACTATGCTTTCGTCCGTGCTCATCGTCGGATGCATAGCGTATCTGGTTACAAAATATCTTATCGCTTCGCAGAGAAAGCGCGCGACGGAGAAGCAGCTTGAGCTCGAGCTCAACCACTACAATAATATGGTTCAGAAGAACCGCGATATGCGTGTGTTCCGCCATGATTTCAAGAACAATCTCACCTCCGTCAGGGCGTTGATATCCGACGGGCAGTACGGCGAGGCGGAAAAATACATAGACGAGCTTTACGGCAGGCTCGACGCGACGAAAAATGCATTTTCGACAGGCAACCACTTTGCCGACGCCATACTCGCCGAGAAGAGCGCCGCTGCGGCAATTTGGCAGACTAAGCTTGATTTCGACGGAATAATACCCGCCGACGGGATTGAAAACATCGACCTCTGCACTATTCTTGCGAACGCGCTGGACAACGCTGTTGAGGCGAGCAAGCTTGTTGGCAACGCGGTCATCAGCGTTCACGCCGTTCAGGATTCGGCGGTGTTCATGCTGACCGTCAGCAACCCCACTCTCCACCCGGTCGAGATAAAGAACAACACTGTCAAAACGACGAAGCTCGACAGCGTGAACCACGGGCTCGGCATCGGCAGCATAAGAAGCGCCGCAAAGAAATACAACGGCGAGGTCAATCTCAAATATGAAGACGGATATTTCACTGTTGAAGTGATGATGATAATGAGAAAGGGTGCAAGAAACGATGAACAGTAAAATCAAAGCAACGCTCAGGAAATTTTTGAGCATTGCTCTCGCGGCGCTTATTCTGGCAGGCTGCGCGGGTGCGGCTTTCGCCGACGGCTCGGACGCGAGCGGTACACTAAACGGCGTTAACTGGGTATATACCGCCGCCGACAAGACGCTTGTTTTGAGCGGCAGCGGCACACTCGGAGACGGCGAGCGCGAAAGCAATCTTTTCGGTGCGTCGTGGTTGGCAAATCACGTAAAGATAGGCCCCGACGTCAACATCAAACAGGGATGGGTATTTGACAACTTTGACTTTGTTGAGGCGTATGAAGTCGACGCGGACAACAAATATCTCTGCAACCCCGACGGCGTACTCATGAGCAAGGATAAGACCGTGCTCATAAAATACCCGGCAGGCAGCAAGGAATTTTCGTTCTACACCGTTCCCGACACGGTAAAGACAATCTCCTACGGCGCCTTTGAATTTTCCTCGGCACTCAAAACCGTATTCCTTAACGACGGTCTTGAAACAATAGACACTTTTGCGTTTTTTAACTGCAACAATCTGCTCTATATCACTGTCCCCGGCACGGTAACTTCGATGGGCAGAGGCATATTCAGCCAGTGCAGGGTATTGAACAAGGTGACTTTTGAAGAGGGCGTCACCGAAGTGCCCGCAGAGGCTTTTGACAGATGCCGCACGCTCGAAACCGTAGTGATTCCCGAATCCGTAACCACAATCGGCGAGGGTGCGTTCTGGGACTGCGTGAAGCTGACTACGCTCGACATTCCGAAAAATGTTCAGACCTTTGCCGTATCGCCCGGAAGGACTCTGGGAAAGCTCAACATAAAGCTCAACGTCGACCCCGAAAATAAGTATTTCTGCACGGACGATCTGGGCGTGCTCTACAACAAAGACAAGACTCTGCTCTACTTCTGCCCGAATCTTCCGTATACATTTGACTACACCGTCAGATGCAATCTCAACGAATATGCGTTCAGCGGCTGCGAAAATCTCAGAAACGTTGACATTGACTACAACCTGCGAGCCATACCGAAGAACGCATTTTACAACTGCAAAAATCTCAACACCGTGACCCTCCCCGCAACGCTCCAGAGAATAGACGGCGCGGCATTCAATGCATCGCTGAAAACCGTAAACTACCGCGGCACGGAGGAGCTTTGGAAGCTCATAACAATAGACAGCTTCTCAAACGACGCTATTAAGTCGGCGACAGTCGTCTATAACTACGGCGAGCCCGAGGAGCCTGACGAGATAACTCTCTCCTACGACCAAGCCTCCAACACCTTGACAATAGCGGGCAGCGGCGTGCTGACGCTCAATGACATAAAAAAGTGGAACTACACAAATCTAAACACCTCCGGACTCAAAGTCAAAATCGGCAAAAACGTCAACATAACCGACGCTAAAGTGTTCTGCGACACGCTATGGCCGTTCTACTATATGAAATCGTTCGAGGTCGATTCGCTAAACCCGTATCTCAGCTCGCTCAACGGCGTGCTCTATAACAAGGATAAGACAAAGCTCATCAGGTTCCCTGCCCAAAATACAACGGCTGACTACGATGTTGTCGAGTGCACGGTTGCATCTACTGTAAAAGAAATCGCCCCCTATGCGTTCAAGAGCGCGGGCGTTACCGACGTCTATCTCCCGAATGGGCTTGAAACTATAGGTCAATACGCATTCGACGGCGCTTCGAAGCTCATTGACATAACAATTCCGTCATCCGTAAAAACAATAGGCTTCGGAGCATTTAGGGATTGCGCGAAGCTGACAAGGGCGGTTATTTCCGAAGGACTCGAGACTATACCCTCGGAATGCTTCTTGACGTGCAAAAAGCTCGAAAGCGTAACTATCCCCGATTCCGTCACAAGAATCGAAAGAGGCGCCTTTACGGGCTGTGCACTCAAGGAGATAAAGATATCTAAGAATCTGACAAATATCGTCGTCCCCGGCTATACCTTCGCAGGATGCCCCGCGGCGGTCACGGTAGACGCAGACAACCCGAGCTACAGCGCAGACGAGCGCGGAGTGCTCTATAACAAGGACAAGTCGCTCCTGCTCCACTGCCCGAACTTCGAGAAAGCTTTCACATTCGATATAAACTGCAACATAGATCAATATGCTTTCTACAACTGCGCGAATCTTACTGATGTAACTTTCTCATATGCTATCAAGAAAATTCCGTATGCCGCGTTCAGGAACTGCGGCTCGCTCAAGATAACCACAGTCCCCGACACAGTCAGAATGATAGACCAGGTAGCATTCGACGGATGCGGAATGACAGAGTTCTATCTCCCCGACTCGGTTGAATATGTAGGAACTCAAGCATTCAGCAGCACACCGCTGACACATTTTGAGTTCAATGACAAAGTAGACACTTTCAAAAATATATTCTCTATATGCCCGAAGCTCAAAACCGTCGTTGTCGGAAAGGGCATAAAGAAGATAGAAATCGGTGCGCTCGGCGGCACGAACAGGATAGATACTATATACTATCGCGGCACAAAGAGCGACTGGGACAAGATAAATGTTGTTGACGTTGCATCTGCGCTCAAGAACATCAAGATTGTCTACAACTACGGTCAGACGAGCGGCGTATGCGGCGACAACCTCACATGGAGCTTCCAGCCCGACCTCTATCAGATAACGGTCGAGGGCAGCGGCGACATGTATTCCTATGACAATGTCGCAGACTACACCTGGAGCAGCAACGCCAACTTGGTCACGGGAGTTGTGTTCGGCAACGGAGTGACCTCCGTGGGCAAGAATGCGTTCAACGGATTCCCGTATCTGACGGAAGTTCTGCTCGGAAGCGATGTAAAAAATATAAACTCCCTCGCATTCGCAAACTGCGGCGACCTCATGACGGTTGCGATTACCGCCGAGGGCGACACGGAAATAGAGTACGATGCGTTTGACGGTCACAACGAAAAATTCCTGCTCATATGCGACGAGAAAAACACCGCCGCACAGGCTTTCGCCCTTGATAATGAGATGCCGCTTGTGACAGTAAGCTACGACGAGGAGAAGAAGGTTATAAACTTCAAGGGCACGCTCACCGTTTTTGACGGCGTCGCCGGAAGATACCTCGCCTACTACGCATCGAGATACCCCGACGCCATGTATCTCCACTTCGACGTTCTGACCTTCGACGGAATCAAGACGGCAGACTCGACGGACGGCAAGAGATTCGAGTGCGTCGATCCCGACTCCGAGTACCTCACCTTCAAGGATATCTATGTGAAGATAAGCGTTATGAAGGACGGCGAGGAAAAGGACGTCACCTTCGGCGAAATGCTTGAAAGATACGAAAACGGCGACTATGACGCTTTCTATGCCGAAATAGAGAACGACAACGGCACGGATAAATCGCTCGTTGTCAAGGCTTTCCAGGCAATCTTCAAGCCAATTCTTAAAATCACGTCATCTATAATTAATTTTATAAAGAAGCTGTTTAAATAACACAGACGAGCCGCTGTGCAAAACTCGCAGGGCGGCTCTTTTTGCGTTTCGTTCGCGCTTATTATTGATTTTCTTCCCGCGAAATGATATCATAAAGGGCAACAGATTTTCGGAGATGAGTTTTTGTGTTCATTCTGACGCTCGGCAGCAACGATCCGTTTTTCAACCTGTCGGCGGAGGAATACTTTCTCTGCGAAAAAAGCAAAGATTTTTTCCTGCTCTGGCAAAACGAGCCGTGTATTGTAATCGGCAGAAATCAGAACGCGGCGGACGAAATAAACCCCGATTATGTCTCGGCCCGCTCCCTGCCTGTTGTCAGGCGTATGACCGGCGGCGGGGCAGTTTATCACGACGCGGGCAACCTCAATTTTTCGTTCATTATAAACGGCGAAGCGGACAGAGCAAAGCTATGCAGACCTGTTATCGAGGTTCTTCGCTCCCTCGGCGTTGAAGCGGAGCTTTCCGGGCGAAACGATATCACAGTCGGCGGCAGAAAAATCTCCGGAACGGCGATGTGTTCGCGCGGCGGCAGGTCGCTGTTTCACGGCACACTGCTGATAAACGCCGACCTTGAGGCCATGTCCGAGGCGCTGAAACCGGACGAAACCAAGCTGATCGGGCACGGAGTTAAATCAGTCAGAAGCCGCGTTGCGAATCTGTCCGAATACACGGAAGAAGTCAGCCCCGACATTATCGGCGCGATGCTGGCTGAATATATGACGGAGCGCGGCGGAGAAATATATGAACTCGGCGAAAGCGATATAGAAGCCATTGAGAAGCTTCTGGACAGTAAATATTCGACCGACGAATGGAACTGCGGCGCCGAGCGGCTTCAAAAATCTGAGCGATCCCGTCTTAGCTGCGGGACGGTTTATATAAAAAAGAAAGCCGACTGCGGGCGGATAGAAGATATACGCATTTTCGGCGATTTCATGAACATCGGAGATATTTCAAAGCTCGAAGCGCGGCTTCGCGGGGCGGAGTTCCGGCGCGAAGAAATAACATCGGCGCTCGAAGAAGCCCGGGTTGAAAAATATATCCCGAATCTGACCGCAGACGAGCTTGCGGACATCATAATGAAAAGCGAGTGATACACATGGAGAGACTCAAAAGGGCTGCTGCAATACATGATATTTCGGGCTTCGGCAAATGCTCGCTGACAGTTGCCCTGCCGATAATCTCAGCCATGGGCATTGAGGTTTCGGTCATACCGACCGCCGTGCTATCGACGCACACGGGCGGGTTCACGGGCTTCACCTACCGCGACCTCACGGGCGACATGCGCCCGATCGCGGAGCATTGGAAGAGCCTCGGAATAAAATTTGATGCGATATACAGCGGCTTTCTCGGCTCAGTCGAGCAGATAGACATAGTGACCGATTTTATAGACGATTTCAAAGCGAAAGACACGGTCGTGCTCGTCGACCCCGCGATGGCGGACGGCGGGAAGATGTACACGGTGTTCGACATGGACTTCGCAAAGCAAATGACGCGCCTTTGCGCCAAGGCAGACATAATCGTTCCGAACTTCACGGAGGCGGCGTTCATGCTCGGCGAGGAATACCGCCCCGCCCCATATTCGAAAGAATATGTTGAATCGACGCTTCGCAGGCTCTCTTGTCTCGGACCGTCAAAGGTGGTTCTGACGGGAGTTGCATTCGACGGCAGACAGGTCGGCTCGGCATCATACGACCGCTCGACAGACGAGATAAGCTACGCCCTCTCGGACACGGTGGACGGATATTTTCACGGCACGGGCGATGTGTTCGCGAGCGCGCTGCTCGGCGCATACATGAACGGATTGAGCCTCGCCGAGAGCGCGAGGATAGCCGTTGACTATACCCACGGCTGCATCGTGAGAACGAAAGAAGCGGGCACAGATCTTCGCTACGGCGTTGATTTTGAGCACGGAATACCCGATCTGCTCCGGCAGACAGGAATAATATAAATAAAGAAAAGGCAAAGAGGAGAGGAAGAAATGAGCTACGCAGACGAGGTATTTATCGCCAACTGCAAGGATATACTCGAAAACGGCACATGGGACACGGACTACAACGTCCGCCCGCACTGGGAGGACGGCACGAGTGCGCACACGATAAAGAAATTCGGCATCGTCAACCGCTACGACCTTTCAAAGGAGTTCCCGGCGATGACGCTCAGAAAGACCTTTATCAAGAGCGCAACGGACGAGCTGCTCTGGATATGGCAGAAAAAATCGAACAACGTCAACGACTTCAAGGGGCACGTCTGGGACGCTTGGGCTAACGAGGACGGCAGCATCGGCAAGGCATACGGCTATCAGCTCGGAGTCAAGCACCACTATCCCGAGGGCGACTTCGACCAGGTTGACAGAGTTCTCTATGACCTCAAGCACAACCCGCTCAGCCGCCGCATACTGACAAACATATACGTCCACGCAGACCTGAGTGAAATGAATCTCTATCCCTGCGCCTACAGCATGACCTTCAACGTCACTGGCAAGAAACTCAACGCGATACTCAATCAGCGCTCGCAGGATATGCTCACGGCAAACAGCTGGAACGTCTGCCAATATGCGACGCTCGTTCACATGATAGCGCAGGTCTCGGGACTTGAGCCGGGCGAGTTTGTTCATGTCATTGCGGACGCGCACATATATGACAAGCACGTTCCGATAGTCGAAGAGCTGATAAAGCGCGAGCCCTACGACGCGCCGAAATTCGTCCTCGACAAGTCGATAACAGATTTCTACAAGTTCACGCCCGACAGCGTGCATTTTGAGGACTACAAGTATCACGAATTCACCGAAAAAATACCCGTTGCGATATAAGGAGCGAAGATGAAAGCAATAGTTTGCGCCGACATAAACTGGGGCATCGGCAAGGGCACGGGAATGCTCTTCCATATCCCCGCAGACCTCAAGTTTTTCAAAGAGAAGACCATGGGCAGCACCGTTATCATGGGACGCACGACATTTCTCTCCCTGCCGGGGCAGAAGGCTCTGCCGGGCAGGGAGAATATAGTGCTGACGCGAGACGAAAATTGGAACGCCGAAAATGTCACGGTGTGCCACGGCATTGACGAGCTTGCGGACATAATAAACATAAACGACGACGAAAAAGTGTTTCTTATAGGCGGCTACGGTGAGCTCATAGACGCCTGCAACGAGGCGTTTGTAACGCGCGTCAACGCGGACGGGGGCGCAGAAAAGTTCTTCCCCGACCTCGACGCCCGCGCAGGCTGGAGGCTCGTCGAGCGCTCCGCCGCGCAGGAGAGCAACGGATACGTTTTCACGTTTGACAGATATGTAAAAGAATAAGCTATACGAAACGGAATTGACGGACTGACCGCCAATCCCGTTTTTTGTTTTATTCGGTCGGGTCGGACTTTTTTCGGCTCTTTAATCAAAGATTTATTTTTGCGCTATCGCCGTTCTTGCCGCAATATGCACAAACAAAGCGCTCGACATTTGGAAATATTGACGAAAGAAAAATAAAACTTTTCCGTTGACAAACGTCGAAAAGAATGATAATATACAACTGAGCTATTTGAGATAGCTCAGTTAGCTAACTTTTTTAATACGGAGGACAAATCGTGATTATACTCGATTTCCACTCAAAAATACCTATCTACGAACAGATCGAGGAGCAGGTGATGCTCATGGTCAGGCGCGGCGTGTACAAGCCGCACGACCGTCTGCCCTCCACCCGCTCTTTAGCTTCCGAGCTCAAGCTCAATGTGAACACCGTAAAGCGCGCGTTTCAGGAGCTTGAGGCAAAGGGCGTGACCTATTCCCAACCCGGGCGCGGAGTCTTTATCAGCGAAAACGCGGCGGACAACAGCCGCGTGCGTGAGCAGGCTCTTTCGGCGCTCTCGGCCGCTCTGCGCTCGGCGAAGGCAAACGGGCTGAGCGAAGCGGATATTGAGGAGCTTCTAAAGCAGGTCTACGCCGAAAACAAATGAAAGGAGCAAAGAGGCAAACGCCATGATTGAATTCAGAAACGTCACCAAAAGCTACGGCGATTTCACCGCCGTTGAGGACATATCTTTCTCCGCTTGTGACTCGTCCGTCTGCGGTCTGATAGGCTACAACGGCGCGGGTAAAACAACGCTTATAAAATGCGCTGCGGGGCTCTATAAGCCGGACTCCGGCAAGGTGCTTATAGACGGCGAATCCACCTACAATTCCGATGAGGTGCGCTCACGGCTGTTCTTCGTGCCGGACGATCTCTTCTTCCCCGTCGGCTCGACTCCGAACAGCGCGGCTCGCTTCTACAAAGGCTACTACCCGGAGTTTTCATTCGGCAACTTCGAGCGTATGCTAAAGCTCTTTGAGCTTGACGGCGACGCGAAAATACGCGGATTTTCAAAAGGAATGCAGCGCCAGACGGAGATAGCGTTAGCGCTCGCCTCGTCGCCGAAAGTCCTGCTGCTCGACGAATGCCTTGACGGGCTTGACATCGCAAAAAAGGACATCTGCAAGCAGCTTTTCATGGACTACATGGCTCAGAGCGGCTGCACCATGCTCATCTCGTCCCACGCGATAGCAGATCTTCAAAACCTCTGCGACAGGATAGTGCTGATATCCGGCAAGCGTATGCAGATGAACTGCTGCACGGACGATATCCCCTCTACCTGGCGCAAATTCAGGCTTCAGTTTGACTTTGAGCCGACGCGCTCGATATTCGGGAATATCGACATCAAAAAGCTCGACATCGACGGCCGAAGTGCCGTTGTGACCGTCTGCGGACACATCGACGACGCAAGGGCAAAGCTCGACGCATTGGAGCCGCTGTTCATCGACGAGTTCCCGATGGAGCTTGAAGAAATATTCTTACAGGAAACGGAGGACAAGAGCGATGAAATCTCAAAAGTCTTTGAATAATATTGCTTCCGCCGACTTAAAGCGCAGCTTTGCTTCAAATCTCGTCATACCCGCGCTGACCTTTCTCGCATTCACTGTGCAGGCGGCAGTATGCGCATATTTTCAGTTCAAACAGAAAGAAAAGGTCTTTTTCACATGGTTCAGGAACTCGCCCGACTCGCTTGTTTTCATCTCATTCTGCATTGTGCTCGTCGGCGCGATACAGGCGGCATACACTCTGCGGTTCATCAACATAAAGAATCAGTCAAATGTGTGGTTCAGCTTCAATCTCAGCCGCTCGACGCTCTTTAAAAACCGCTGCATTTCTTCGCTGACGCTCCTCAGTGCGGCGATAATAATACCCGGAATAATCAGCGCGATAATATGCTGCGCGTCCGGCTGCTCCGCCGCGAAGGTTCTCCCGGTAATATTCTATCAGTATTCCGGATTTTTGACGATGATGTTCGCGGGCTTCGCGATAGGCGCGCTGACGGCTTCGCTCACGGGAAGCGTTGCGGAGAGCATATTTTATTCTGTAGTGCTTATTCTCGCCCTGCCGCTTCTCTCGACTGCTTGGGACGCCCTTTCTTCGGTATTTCTGCGCGGCAGGACGGCAGTCTCCGGCGTGAATTACACCGGCAACATGGATATGCAGCATTACTATTTCAGTTTCTCCATCCAACGGGGCGGACGCGGGATAATGGCATTCTGCCCGTTCACGCTGTTCCGCGTTCCCGGAACGAGTATAGAGGATTCTGCAATCTCGGATCTGCGCGGATTCGGTCCTATCGACTTCGGTTACTGCAAGGACGGCTCGTCCCTGCCCGGGATAGGCGCATGGCTTCCGATACTGCTTTGGATAGTTTTGACCGCCGTATTGATCGTGCTCGCGCAGCGGATGTTCAGCAAAAAGAAGCTTGAAGAGCTCGGAGTTCCGGCGGCGAGCCGTGTACTCACAGCGCTTACCTCGGCGATAATAGTGTTCTGCGGATTTTCCGTTCCCGCATGGGTTTTGAAAACCACTATCCCCTCCGTTAATACTGCGCTCACCGCGCTTTTGGGTATCGCCGTCATGCTCGCGGCATATTTTGCCTACACATTCATTGCGCGCAGGAATTTGAAGGCGGTTCGCAAGAATCTCTGGCAGTTTGCAATGCCGGTCGGCGCAGCGGCGATAATCACCGCAATATTCCTAACAGGCGGATTCGGCTACACCGCGCGCGTTCCCGAAGCGGAAGAGGTAGAGTATGTCACGGTGTCGATGCCGTTCAGCTTTGAGAGCGGAATGGCGCAAAACGGCAGTATACTCCGCACCGTCAAGGGCACTGCAACGGTTCTCAAGCCCTATACAAACTGCATAACTCTCTCGACGGAAAAGGACATAAACACGGTGCTCTCCATCCACAAGCTCATAACGAACGAGAAGAAGAGCGACGAAAAGACAAACACCCAGTTCTCCGTCAAATATTATTTCAAGAACGGCAGGAGTATGGAGCGCACTTTCACGAATATAAGCGAAAAAGACCTCAACTCATATTTCGCCGTTGCCGACACAGACGGGGTAAAGGAACAGCAATATCTTTTCCTCGCCGCCTCCGATACAGAGCGCGAAAAGCTCGAAAGCGAAGACGTAAAAGCTCCGAATATGTCGAACCTGCAAGGCTATTTCTTATTTCGAAACTACGGCAATCCTCTGCGCAATAAGGATGGCGTTCTAATAGCGAGCAAGGACGGCAGCTTCTGCCGCGAGCTGAGCTCGGATGAGCTTGATAAGCTCGGCAAATGCATATGGAGCGACATATCGAAGAAAAAATATACGGATATTCTTCGCGGCAGCGAAAAGGAAGTAGCATATATTTATCTCAACGACAATGCCACATACTACGGCGGTCGATATGAAGAAAATGTTGAGGGCAGGTCTGTTCTTGCGGCTGTCACGGACGACATGACCGAGACGCTGAAGTTTATCAAAGAACACGGCATGGCAGGCGCGCTCGGGCAAAAGCGTGAAGTGAAGAGCGTCAATATTTACGACTGCCGCCGCATCATTTTGCAGGCGCAGGAGATAAACAAAAGCGGAAAATACGACGGCACCGCGATAAACCCGATTTTTATTATGAGCACGATGTTCAACACGAAAGAAATAAAGTTGGTGGCCAAAGCTTTCGGCGACATGGATGACTGCTTCATAAAGAGCGTTACAAATCAAAAGCAGTCAGACGAGCTGTTCGCACTCGCTCAAGGACAGTGTTACACCTCTCTCGGCGGCTATATCGCGCAGATAACATTCACCGACGGCTACAATCAGACGATGTACATTCCCGAAAGCGATGCACCGGGATATATAAAATAAGAGAAAACGGCAGGAACTTTTTTACGGTTCCTGCCGTTTTTGTTATACATATTCTGCTGTCATCTGAACTGTTCCGGTGAAGCGGTCGAAGTCTATCATGATGTAGTTGCCGCCGTTTTCGAAATTGAACTCATGTTCGAATCTGCCGTCGGCGTCGGGCGTATATTCGAGCACTTTTCCGTTCATTCTCAGGCGGATGACCGCGCTGCCGGACTCGGTTTTGATATAAGCTTTCACTTTTATCAGCTTGTCGCGCGCCGACGCGCAGGAGAGCAACGGATATATTTTCACATTCGACAGATATGTAAAAGAATAAGAGACAAAAAGAACCGGGATTGGTATTTCGCCAACCCCGGTTTTGTTTTATTCCGCCGGTTCGAGCTCCGGCTCGTTTTCTTCTATATCGCCCGCGAGACCTAATTTCTGTTCGAGCTTCGACTTTTTCTTATATGTCTCATTCCACTCCTGCTGAGTGAACTCATAGCCGTATGCAAGGAAGAGATCCTCGCCGCGCTTCTCCTGCTTTGAATAGCGCGCTTTCTTGAGCAGGACTACAATCCCCACGCCGAGCAGCGAACCGACGAGCGCCGCCGCGAACGAGAGCAGAATAACTTTCGCTCCCCCGCCGGCATAGAGCGGAGGCAGCAGTCCCGCAAATGCGTCGTATTTATCGGTGACGACAATTGTGGAAGTGCGGAGAAGACCGTATTTCCGGGCATAGTCAGTCAAGAATGACTCGTTGCAGATGCCGAACGCCGCGGCGAGCACGCCTGTGAGCGTTGTTCCGCCGATGAGCGCGAAAGGCGTTGTCTGCGGTTCTCTGACGCAATAGACCATCGGCGACATCGCCATGAGCCTGATATTCTGGAACACCTCGTTAATGAAGCCCGTGTTGAGCAGGTTTTCATCATAGACGACCATCGGCCAGGACTTGAACTTCTTGCCGACGAAGAGATAAATCATGCATATCCACGACGGGGTTATCATCGCCGCGGAGAACACTGTGAGCAGTCTTGCGCTCTCCATTGAGCCCGCCAGCACGCCCTTGAATATCTCATCGAACACCGCGAGCGAGAGCGGACCGCCGACATCGAAACCGAGTGCGAAGCCTATCACGGTGCCTTTGAGAATGATATTTGCGGAGGAGGCGACTATTCCGGCGAGCTTATGCGCGAGCAGGGTCATCGGCAGGGCGTAGGCGTAGTTCATAACGAAAAACACCGCAAAAGCGGAAAGCCCGATAACAACGAGCGAATCGCCGAGCAGGGTCATATTTTTAAGCTGCGGGCGGAATGTGCATATCAGCTCCTCGCGCTTTGCTTCGTCTTTTATTTTTGAATGTGCAAGCTTCAACAGCAGACCGAACGCCCATTCTATAACGACGACGCAGACCTTGTGCAGGAAGGTCACGCACACTGTACTCAGCAGAGCTATCACATAATAGCCCATGAAGCCGATAACAGACGAGCCACCTATTGTTTCAACGCCCGCGACCTGGGTGCAGAAGAGACCGAAATACACGGCGAGAACGCCCGAGACAAGCGCGGAGAAAAATCCGCCCGCGTAATACGCCATACATATCGACATACCTATGCCGAAAAGCTGGACGGACATATACGAAACCCAATAGAGTCCGTCGAGCAGGGACGGAAAAACTTTTCCGAGAATAAGTATTATAAACGCGAATATCGCGGCGAAGAGCATGAACGGGAACAGCGCGGTCGAGGTCTTGACCGCAGCGCGCCTGAGCTGATATTTTTCAAACAGCGGTGCTTTCAGATACTCCCCCGCGCTTTTGTACGGATTTTCTGTGTTATACATCTTTACCCTCCTGCTTGTTTTTTCTAATCATAGCATTATATTAGCAATATTGCAACATATTCACTTATTTTATCGCATCTTTTTGTATATATTTTAAAAGTTTCTTGCAATATGCACAATTTAAGCTCAGGACATTTGGGGATATTGACAGTCGGCAGAATAACTCTTTGCTGAAATTTCATTCCGCTCGCGCGGCAGCGATGTGTTGAGTCGCCGAGGCGATTATCAAGCAAAAAATCCTACCCAAGGGAAAACCGTGGGTAGGATTTCTGTTTTTCGCTCCCATGCAAGACACGGGGAAAATTATATTACAGCTCGTTTATCATCGAGAGCAGGTCGACATAGAACACGCGGACATTGTGGTTGACAAACAGACCGCCGTTTATCGAGAGGTGGTCGCCGCTGAATGTCGGCATGATGTTCCAGACGCCCGTTGCGACTTCGCCGCCGCTGTAAACGGCAGAGGGCGCATTGAACGGAGCGAGAGCAGAGATTTTGTTGACGAGTCCGTCGTTCTCGAACCACTTTTCGTCGACGACATAGCCGCCCTTGGTGGTGCAGGTGAACTTGCCCATTCTGACTGCGCACGCTCTGAAGAGCCTATCTATATTGCCGTCAACCGGGCTGTAAGTACCGTCCGCATTGCGCTCGGTCGCGCTGCACGGATAGGAGAAATAATAGACATTTTTGAGCGTCGAGATATTCTCATTTATCGCGAGAGCATGGTCGATATCCATGTCGTACTCTGCGCTGTCCGAAAGTGCCCTGTCGAGATGCGGAGCGGTGGCAACGGTGAGCATGGCGACAACCGCGCGCTCTTCGGCGGTGGCGTTGACATCTTTGATTATAGCGTCACGCACGAGATAGGCGGTCGTGCCGTTATGCGGAGCGGCGAGCGCTGTGACGGAATATATCCAATCTGCCTTTCCGCCCGTGAACAGGTCGGAGACATCGCTGCCCGAAGCCTCGCGCTCGGCCTCGCTGCCGTTTGCCATAAGCTCAGCCAGAAGTCTGACGGTCACGCCGCCGAATGAATGACCGAGAAGATTTATCTTATCCTCGGCGCTCCACTCATCGATAAGCGGATCGGAGGAATAATCCTCGCCGTATCTGTCGTGGCGGCAGCGCTTTGAATGCTCCTCACCGTAGTCGGTAACGGTGCCGGTCAGCTGAGCGTAGAGCTCGCAGGCTCTGTCCCATGCGCTTCCCGTCGGATCGACCGCTGCAGAATAGCACTCGAAGCCGCGGGCGTTGAGATATTGCATCAGATCGCCGCCGAACATACCCCAATAGGGCAGGAAATCGTTATACCAGGTGTAGCTGCCCCAGCCCGCGAGACCGTGAACGAAAACGTTGGCATACTCGGTATTGAACTTCGTATCGTCAACCTTAACGTGCGGAATGTTGAGCGCGGGGAAGCAGAACATAATTACAGATACGATAAATGAAATTATTTTTGCCACATGACCATCCCTTTTTCATTGTTTTTGTCGGCGGTTATTCTCCGAACGCGCCGTTTACAAGACAATTATATATGGAATTTATTCCCGTTGTCAATCGGTTTTCAAAAATAAAAACGGCTGCGGTCGGAGCAAATATATCGCCCGATCACAGCTGTTTTTCACCATTTTTCGCGCATGAGGCGGAGGTTCAAAACTCTCAGCTCCTCTTTGCGCTTTTCATAATCCGGGCACCGCGAACCGACAAGCCGCCAGAACGCCGCCGAATGATCCATGTGTTTAAGATGCGAAAGCTCATGGATAATGCAATAATCAACCGCGCCCTCGGGCGCCATAACGAGAAACAGCGAGAGATTTATATTCCCCTTTGAGGTGCATGACCCCCAGCGCGTTCTCGCGGAATTTATCTTGACCGAAGCGACCGTTTCGCCGAACTGATCTGCGAGCTCATATGTCCTGCGGACGAGATAATTCTTGGCGAGCGAGCGGTAGACTTCCTTGAGCGCTGCCGCCGTATCATCAACCGAGAGCCCGTTGGGAACAAAAAAGCTGCTGCCGTCAAAACCTGCGCGTTGCCCGGGAACTTTTATCAGCGGATACTCGCGCCCGAGCAGGAGAAGTCCCGATCCCCCTCCCGGGACGAACGAATCGGAAATATCTTTTCGCTCCTGCACTTTTGCGAGATTTTTGAGCACCCATTCGCGCTTTTCGAAGAGAAAATCTTCGATATGCTTGAGGCTCATGCGGCGCGGCGCATAGACCAGAATCTTTGCATCGCGCGATATTTTTATGCTCAGCGTCCTGCGGTCGGAGCGCGTTAATTCATACTGAAAACCGAGTTCGGGCATTATTCTATACCCATATCTGCCTTGAACTGTTCGGTCAGCTCGCGCATCTGATCTATCTCCATACGGCGGCTGAGCGTGAACGCCGAAGCGTCCTTCGAGCGGCAGTTATAGCCCATGGGCACGCCCTCGAGGGAGAGATAATATTTGGCGTTGACGGGATAGAGCTGGCACTCGGCGAGAGAGGCAAAGCCGAGGAAAGCCTGGACTTTCTTCGCCTCTTCCGGCTCTTTTTCAAAGTTTTTGCACAGCCACGAATATATCTCCGGGTGGAAATTCGCCATAACGCCCGAGAATCCGGCACAGCCCATTTTCAGCGTTTCGAGCAGGCTCGCGGAGTTGGCGTTGAATATCTTGAGTCCCATGCCGTCAACGGCTCTGAGCTTTTCGTTTATCATGCCGGGGTCGCAGCAGGTGTCCTTAAGAAAAGTGAATCTGCCGGACTCGGCGAGCTTTTTGAGCACTGCGGGGGTCATAATGCGCTTATAGGGATAGGGGCACTCGTAGATGCCGAAATTGACATCGCCGACGGATTCGACAGCCCTGTCGATATTTTTAAGAAACACGCTGTCGTCCTCATCGGCTGATGCAAATCTGTTCGAGATAAACACATAGGCGTCTATCCCCTCGTCTATGAAAGCCTTTGCCTCTTCTATCTGAGTGTCGAGATTATCCGCGACATGACCGGACGCGACTATTGAGATATTTTTCGGCGTATGCTGCATGACAAAATGTAGGAGCTCGAGTCGCTCTTCAAACGAGAGAAAGAATATCTCGCTCGACTGGCAGATGGCGAAAATTCCGTCGATTTTCTTCCCGGCGTACCAGTTTATAAGCGCTTCGACAGCCGCATAATCTATCTTATTGTCCTTTGTGAACGGCGTTATCATGGTCGGATAGACGCCGTTGGGAATCATCTTTTTCATTTTTTGTCCCTCCAATATGATCTCAGTTAAGTTTATCACATCGGCGGGAATTGTCAAGAAAATCAGGCGGACAGGTTGCGCCGCAGGAGCGCGAGCACGGCTTTTTCGCGCCGCGACACCTGCACCTGCGACATTCCGAGCAGCTCGGCAGTTCGGCTCTGGGTCATGCCGCGATAATAGCGCAGGCTTATCATCTCGCGGTCGCGGTCATCGAGCAGAGCAATGACTTCGCGCAGGGCGATAAGCTCCGAGGCGGCATTCTCGGGCGACTCAACGGGCAGGTCGATCTGCCCCTCGCCGTCGTCCGTGCAGGCGGTCAGCGACACGGCGGGCATTGCCGCATTGAGCAGTTGCGCCGTCTGGGCGACATCGCTGCCGAGGCGTTCGGCGAGCTGACCTACAGTCGGTTCGCAGCCAAGTTCGGCGGTCAGCGCGTCCTTTTCGCGCATCGCGGCGCGCGCTTTTTCTTTCAGTGCGCGCCCGACTTTGACGCTGCCGCCGTCGCGGAAAATGCGCTTTATCTCGCCGAGAATGACGGGCACGGCATAGGTCGAAAACGAAAAGCCGCGCTCAGGGTCAAAATTTTCGGCGGCCTTTATAAGCCCGACGCAGCCCGCCTGAAAAAGGTCGTCGTACTCCGCGCCCTTGCCTCGGAATTTGTTGGCGCAGGCGTGGACGAGACCGATATTCTTTTCAACGAGCTCATTGCGTTCAGCTCTGTCCATCGCCGCGCCCTTTTATAAGCTTGTCCATGGTAACGCTCGTGCCCCTGTCCGGTGCGGAGCGCACGCGCACTTTGTCCATAAAGCTCTCCATGACGGCGAATCCCAAGCCTGCGCGCTCGCCGCCGAGAGTCGTGAACAGCGGCTCCATCGCCTGGCGCACATCGGCTATACCGCACCCGCGATCCCTTATTCTGATGCGGACGAGTCCGTCGTCGAACAGCCCGACCCATATGTATATCTCCCCCACGCTCTCGGGATAGGCGTGGACGATGCAGTTTGTCACCGCCTCGCTGACGGCGGTTTTGATATCCGATATTTCTTCGACCGTCGGGTCCTGCTGAGCCGCAAACGCCGAGACTGCGACGCGCGCGAAGCTCTCGTTGACGGAGCGGCTCTCTATTTTCAGGCTCATCTGATCGACAGGCTTTTTTCTACTCATGTTTATCCTCCTTGTTCCTTTTCTGCGACAGCGTACACAGCGCCTGCATACCCGCAAGACGCATCATTTTATAATTGCGCTCGCTGAGATTCGTGACCTCGAGCTTTCCTTGCCAGCCCTGCAGAAGCCTATAGCGACCCATGACAAGACCGACGGCGGAGCTGTCCATAAAAGTGACATCGGCGAAGTCGAGGCGCAGTATCTTCGGCTGCTGAGCCGCGGCGGCGGCATCGATATCCGCGCGCATTGCGGCGGCGGTATGGTGGTCTATCTCGCCGGAGAGCAGCGCGCTGACGCTGAGCGGATTTGAGATTATTTCAACACCCATGTTTTTTCCTCCTTTGGGGTGATTATCAATTAACAGTTTGTCCGGGATGAGTGGGATTATTCTCGGATTTGTTTGAATTTTTTGTTGACGATATCAGTACATTTAAAATTTTGTATCGGCTGCCGCAAGGGCTGTCCCTACGAACCGTGCACAATTTTTAATTGCAGCAAATCTTATGAAAAATCTGTGCCGCCGTTGGTCGACTCTGTGCGGAGGGTCATTTTGATATGATCAAAAATCGGACACGGCTTGTACAAAATAAAAAACAGGACGGACTATTATCATCAAAGATAATAATCCATCCCGTTTGAAAATCCTGCCGAAATGCGGCGGGGTTAATATTTTTATTTTCCAAAAGATAACCGCGAACCTCGCCCGCCAGGTAGAACGAACCGCAAGTAACGAGCGTTCCGCCGTTTTGCTTTATGTCATTTATCGCCATGCGGCAAGCTTCTGTCGGCTCGGACACAGGCGTGCAGTCGGCGCAATATTTATTGGCGAGCTTGCTCAGGGCTTCGGGATTCATGCTGCGCGGATTGTCCGGGGCTGTCAGATACATTTTTTCAAACAGCGGCGCGGTCAGGCGCAGATATGTGTCGCAGTCCTTGTCGCCCATGAGCGCGCACACGGCAACGCGTCTGCCGCTTGTGAAGCGTTCCAGAAAGGCTTTAAGCGCCGAGGCACAGCCCTCGTTATGGCCGCCGTCAAGAATAATTTTATCGCCGATAAGCTCCATTCGTGCGGGCATCACGGCTTTTTTCATTCCCTGCTCTATCGCTTCGCCGCTGACATTCAAGCCGCATTCGCGAACGGCGGTAACGGCTGTCAGCGCATTTTTTATCATATGGTCGCCCGCGAACGGTATGCGGAGATTCAGCGAGCCGTAGATAATATCTGTGCCGCGTATCGTCTCGTCAACAACGCGGCAGGCGGTCATATCCGGCACTGCGAGCCTATTTTTCTCGCGCCGAGCGGTTTCTTCTATAACACGGCGTGCATCAACAGACTGCTCGGGATACATGACCGTCACGCCGCGCGGCTTGATTATTCCGCATTTCTGCGCGGCTATTTCAGCGATTGTATTGCCGAGTATTGCGGTGTGATCCATGGAAATCGAGGTTATGACGGAGACGAGCGGAGTTTTTATAATATTCGTTGAATCGAGCAGCCCGCCGAGCCCGACTTCGAGCACGACAACATCGCATTTGCGCTCTTTATACCAGAGAAATGCGGCGGCGGTCAGGGTCTCGAACTCGGTCGCGACAATTCCGCGTTTATCGAGTTCGTCGCACGCTAATTTGACGCGCTCAACGGTCGAGGCGAGCTCCTCCGGCGGAACCATCTCGCCGTCAATTTGCATGCGCTCGCGGAAATCGATGACATAGGGCGAAGTGAACAGCCCGGTTCTGTACCCGGCGGCAGAGAGCATACAGGATATCATGGTGCTCGTCGAGCCTTTGCCGTTCGTCCCGGCGACATGGATGAAGCGAAGCTCATCCTGCGGGTTGCCGAGCGCGGCGCAGAGCGCCTCAATGCGCTCCATGCCGGGGTGTATGCCAAAGGTCAGGCGCGAATGGATATATTCGATTGCTTCGGTTGGTGTCATCAGTTTTCCTCCGTAAGCATCAAAGGACGGGACATGCCCGTCCTTTGCAGGTTAGTTTTTATGAGAGAATATGCACAAGCGCAATAAACGCCGAATTCGCACGGTTCTCACAACGCGGTATCACGCGAAATTATGAGCCGTCTTCCCGAACTGCGAGAAATTGTGCAGAGCAAGGCGTGGGGTTCTGCGAACGAGGGAGCGCACGCGGGTGCGTGACTGAGTTTGCACGGTTCCCACAACGCAGTATCACGCGGAATTACGCATTGGCGCCAAAATTACGCACAGGCGAGCCAATAGCGGAATTTGGGGTGAGACAAGGCGTGGGGTTCTGCGAACGATGGAGCGCACGCGGGTGTGTGACTGAGTTCGCATGGTTCCCACAACGCAGTATCACGCGGAATTACGCATTGGCGACGAAAAAATTCTTGCACAAGGCAGCCAATAGCGGAATTTTGGGTGAGACAAGGCGTGAGGTTCTGCACGAGAAGGAGCGTACGTCGGTACGTGACCGAGCGGGCACGGTTCTCACAACGCAGTATCACGCGAAATTACGCATTGGCGATCTTAGAGAGGCTGTCGTTGAGCATTGCAATCTTCTCGTTCAGCTTTCTCGCCGCTTCGCGCTGAGCCTCAACGACCGGCGCGGGAGCTTTGGCGACGAAGTTCTCGTTGGAGAGCTTGGCGTTGATGCCGTCGAGCTGCTTCTGAGCGGAGGCGAGCTCTTTGTTGAGCCTTGCGCGCTCGGCTTCGAAGTCAACGAGGTCGCCCATGGGGATGTATATCTTGGCGGCGTCGGTGACGATGCAGACTGCGCCGTCTATCTCGATGCCGTCCTCAATCTCGACCTCGGACGCGCCCGCGAGCTTCTGCATGAACTCGCCGGAAAGTCTGAAGGTATCGACATAGGAGGTGCTGATATATATTTTCGCTCTCTTTGAATGAGGAACATTCATCTCGGCGCGGCGGTTTCTTATCGCCCTGACCGCGTCCATGATCATGTTCATCTGCTCTTCCTCTGCGCTGAAGTTCAGAGCGTCGGAATACTGCGGCCAATCGGAGACCATTATGCTCGCGCCCTCATGCGGCAGGGACTGCCAGATCTCCTCGGTCACGAACGGCATGAACGGATGGAGAAGCTTCAAAACGTTGGACATGACATATATGAGCACGCGCTTTGCACACTGTGCGGGCTCGCCGCCCTTTTGCAGGCGAATCTTCGCAAGCTCGATATACCAGTCGCAGAAAACATCCCAGATGAAATCATAGAGCTTCTGAACGGCGATGCCGAGCTCGAATCTCTCGAGATTGTCCGTAACCTCTTTGACGAGGTCGTTATAGAGGCTGAGCACCCACTTATCCTCAAGCGCAAGCTCATCGGGCAGACCCGCTTCTTCGGAGCCGTCGAGGTTCATGAGGATAAAGCGTGCGGCGTTCCAGAGCTTGTTTGCAAAGTTGCGGCTCGCTTCGACCTTTTTGTCGGAATATCTCATATCGTTTCCGGGGCTGTTGCCGTTGGCAAGAGTGAAGCGCAGGGCGTCTGCGCCGTACTTGTCAATGACCTCGAGCGGATCGATGCCGTTGCCGAGCGACTTCGACATCTTTCTGCCCAGCTCATCGCGGACGAGTCCGTGGATGAGGACGGTATCGAACGGAACCTGACCGGTCTGCTCGATGCCGGAGAACATCATTCTCATGACCCAGAACGGGATTATATCGTAACCTGTGACAAGGGTGTTGGTGGGATAATAGCGCTTGAAATCCTCGCTGTCGGTATTCGGCCAGCCGAGGGTCGAGAACGGCCAGAGAGCCGAGGAAAACCATGTATCAAGCGTATCGGGATCCTGATGGATATGGGTGCTGCCGCACTTCGAGCACTTGTCGGGAGCGGTTCTTGCAACGGTTATCTCGCCGCAGTCGTCGCAATACCACGCGGGGATACGGTGACCCCACCAGAGCTGACGGGAGATGCACCAGTCGCGGATATTCTCGAGCCAATGGAAATAGACTTTTTCGAAACGCTTCGGCACGAACTTTGTCTCGCCGTTCTTGACAGCGTCGATAGCGGGACCCGCGAGGGGCTTCATGCTGACGAACCACTGCTTTGAAACGCGGGGCTCAACGGTAGTCGAGCAGCGGTAGCAGGTGCCGACATTGTGGTTATAATCCTCGACCTTGACAAGAGCGCCCTCAGCCTCAAGATCCTTGACGATAGCTTTTCTCGCCTCGTATCTGTCCATGCCGGCGTACTTTGGATAGTCGTCGACTATCTTTGCGTCATCGGTCAGGACATTGATAACGGGCAGGTTATGGCGCAGACCGACCTCGAAGTCGTTCGGGTCATGCGCGGGAGTTATCTTAACGACACCGGTACCGAAGTCTATCTCGACATAATCATCGGCGACAACGGGTATCTCGCGGTGGACTATGGGCAAGATGAGCGTCTTGCCGACGACATCCTTATATCTTTCATCATTGGGGTTGACGGCGACAGCGGTATCGCCGAGCAGGGTCTCGGGTCGGGTCGTTGCAAGCTCAAGATAGCCGCTTCCGTCCTTGAAAGGATAGCGAAGATGCCAGAAGTGACCCGCCTGATCCTCATATTCGACCTCGGCGTCGGAGATCGAAGTCAGGCAATGGGGGCACCAGTTGATTATTCTCTCGCCCCTGTAAATGAGTCCCTTTTCATAGAGGTTGCAGAAAACCTCGTTGACAGCCTCGTTGCAACCCTCGTCGAGGGTGAAGCGCTCGCGCTCCCAGTCGCAGGACGAGCCCATCTTCTTGAGCTGTTCGATTATTCTGCCGCCGAACTTCTCTTTCCACGCCCATGCGCGCTCGAGGAAGCCTTCACGGCCGACATCGTCCTTTGTAAGGCCTTCCTTTGCCATAGCCTCGACTATCTTCGCCTCGGTGGCGATAGAAGCGTGGTCGGTGCCGGGCAGCCAGAGGGTATCATAGCCCTGCATGCGGTGGTAGCGGATAAGTATATCCTGAAGAGTATTGTCAAGAGCATGACCCATATGGAGCTGACCCGTGATGTTCGGAGGGGGAATAACTATAGTATAGGGTTTCTTCTCCGGGTCGGGTACGGCGTGGAAGAAATTGCCGTCGAGCCAGAATTTATAGGTTCTGTCCTCCACTTCCTTCGGATCATACTGTTTTGCGAGTTCCTTTGCCATAACATAATCCATTTCTCCGGCGAATAGATTTTACATGAACGCTGATTGCTCCGCGCCGGAGGAGCAGCGTTGGTTTTACATTTCAGAAATCGGCAGCGATGCGGTATTCGGACACCGGCATACGCTTTTTGGGGTGATATCCTCTTTTCCGATGAATTACTCTATATTATCACATTCAGAAGCGTTTTTGTCAAGAGATTTAACGCTTTTTGACTTCTCCGGAGGCAAAAATGAAGAACACGAAACGGCTTCTCATAAACACGCTGACGCTCGCCGCGACATCGTTTCTCATGCGCACGGTCGGCGTTGCGTTCAATGTATATCTGACCGGTCGGCTGGGCGCGGCGGGAATAGGGCTTTTTTCGCTCGTCACGGATGTATACGCGATGGCGCTGACATTTTCGTTTGCGGGTCTGCCGCTCGCATCGACGCGGCTCACGGTCGAAGATTCCGGAAAAAATGCCGGTCAGGGCGCATGGATAATGCGGCGGTGCGCGCTCTACGGGCTGACGGTCGGGTGCATGATGCTCGCCGCCGTATGGTTCGGCGCGGAGCTGATAGCAAAGCTGTGGCTCGGCGACATACGCACGGCGTCGTCGCTTCGCATACTCGCGCTGAGCCTCCCCGCGGCGTCGGTCGGCTGCGCGTTCAGCGGATATTTTACGGCGCGGCGCACGGTGCTCAAATACGCGGCGGTGCAGATATTCGAGCAGGCAGTAAAAATAGCGGTCTCTGTTCTGATGCTCAGATTCTGGGCGGCAAAGGGCGCGGAGTACGCCTGCGACGCAGTGGCGCTCGGCATAACGATATCGCAGATAAGCTCGCTGATATGCGCATTTTTGCTCTACAAATCAGCGAAGCACCAAAAGCCGAAAGAAAAAACGCCCGGCGGGCTTCGGGCTCTGCTGCGCATTGCGCTCCCGGACGCCGCCGGATCGTGCGCGCGCTCGGTACTGCTGACGATAGAACACCTGCTGATTCCTGTGGGCTTTCGCAAATCGGGGCAGAGCGCGGGCGGCGCGATGACGCTCTACGGAGTCATTCACGGCATGGCTCTGCCGGTCATCCTCTACCCCGCCGCCATAATGACAGCTCTCGCGAGCATGCTCGTGCCTGAATTTGCCGAATGTGCGGCGCGCAGCAACAGAAACAGGATAGACAGCATGGCGGCGCGGGCAATAAAAATAACCGTGCTGTTTTCGATGGGCACGGCGGGAATAATGTTCATTTTTTCCGAGGGGCTGTCGCAGTGCATCTACGGGGACGGGCAATGCGCGGAATATCTTCGCGTGCTCGCGCCGCTGCTGCCGATAATGTACACAGACACGACAGTTGACGGAATACTCAAAGGGCTCGACCAGCAGGTATATTCAATGAGATATAATATAATCGACTCCGCGATGTGCGTCGTGCTCGTGCTGATACTCATCCCGAAATATTCCGTAAAGGGCTATGTCGCGATACTTTTTATCAGCGAGATAGTAAACTTTTCGCTGAGCATACACAGGCTTTCAAAAGTTTGCACGCTCGAAATAAATATCATGGATTCGATAATAAAGCCCGCCGTCTGCGTGACGGCTTCGTTTCTCGCGGGGCTGCTGCTCTCCTCGGCGCAGGGCAGCGGAAAAGCCGCGCTGACAATCATAATAACTGTCAACGCGGCGGTGTATATTCTTCTGCTGATGCTCACGGGCAGCATCTCGGGGCAGGATATTATTTGGTTCAAAAATATCTTTTCGCGCGGCTCAGAACCTGAAAAAAGAGGGCTCTGCGCTGCTCGGATAAACGACCGTCAGCGTTCCCTGAGCCACTGATATTTCGCTCATTTTACCGACAAATTCATTGCTGACGCCGAGGGCGTATGTGTTCTTCAAGGTACCGTTTTTGAGCTCATATTTGAGCCCGCTTATAGTGACACCCGATGAGATATCCGAATGGGAGAACACGGAGATCATGCCCTTTGCGTTCTCGTCAAAAATAATTCTGCCGTTTGTTATCGAAGTGAACGAAGTTTCGCGCGCGTCGATAATCGCGGTCATTCCGCGCCTCGACAGAGACGAGATGAGCTGGATATTCGCAAGAGTATGGTCGGCTCTGCCGCCGGATGCGCCGTAGAGAATGAAATTTTTATATCCGCGCATCACGCCCTCTGCGACCGCCGCCCCCATATCCGTATCGTTCTTTTCGCAGGGCAGGACGATAATATTCCGCCCGTTCGGAGTGTGTCCGAGGGAATCGAAATCGCCTATAACTAAACTCGGAGTTATGCCGAGATTCTGAAGATACAGCAGACCTTTATCGGCAGCGATGATGAAATCGCCCTCCCCTGTCGGGCGGATTCCGAAGAAGTCGCCGCCGCCGACTATATGACAAACTTTGCTCATAATATCACCGTCCGTTTGTTTCTTTGACAATTATATATCATCAATCATAATTTTTCAATCATATACGAAAAGCCGCCCCGGAATATATCCGGAGCGGTAATTTTATGCTGCATCTTCGTCTTCCGCCGGCGAAGTTGAGCCGAAATCGGGAAGAGTGAACGGGAAGCGGCGGGTCGTGCTCTCTGCCTCGGTGAGCTCGCTCACCGCCTCGGAAGTATGCTCATGAGTTACAGGCTCTTCGCTCTCCGCCACAGTACCGACATCGGTGTGCGGACGGGTCGACGCAGAATATGAGCCTGAGCCGCTGTTGTTGCTGCTCGGGACTGCGCCCTTTTTCAGCAGATCGACAGCGGAGACATGGTTATCGCCGATCTTTATATTCGTGTCGCCGTAGAGAGCGAGCTGGAGCTCACGCGCAACGACGGGATAATCGACGACCCAGACCGAAAGGCGCTGGTTGATTATCTTGCCGTAGTAGGTATAGAGCTGAGCGGAAGTGTAGTTGCCCTCGGTCGGCATGACTATCTGCTTTATCTCGTAGTTCATCCAGCCTTGAGAGAGCGCCTGGGTCATGAGAGAGAGAATCTCACTGCGCTTGTAGTTCGTCACGACATTGGGCAGGACGATATCGAGCGCGTTGTTGAGCTGACCCGCAGAGGCGTTCTGCGCGCTCTTGATGAGAGCCATGATAACGGTACGCTGTCTCGCAGTTCTGCCGACATCGCCCTCGTTGTCAACGTGGCGTATACGGCTATAGACCAGAGCCTGTCTGCCGCTGAGCTTGACGGAATCGCCGGCGCTTATTTTCTTTATCTTCGTTGTGGTGCGGTTGATATAATCCGCCTCATAGGGCTCAATCGGAACGGACACGCCGCCGAGAGAGTCAATAAGCTTCGGGAAGCTCTTGAAATCGACGCTGATATAATGATCGATCTCAATCTTGTAGTTATTCTCAAGCGTCTCGATAAGTGCCGCGGGACCGCCCCAGAAATAGGCATGGTTAGTCTTGCAGCAGCGCTCGGAGCCGTTGATGTTCATATAGGTATAGCAGTCTCTGAGGAAGGACACGAGCGTTATCGTCTTGGTCTTTTTGTTAAGCGAGAGCAGGATGATGGCATCCGAGCGTCCGCCCTCCGCCTTGCCGGTCTCGCTGTCAACGCCGAGGAGCAAAACATTGATTATATTCTTGCTCGAATACTTCGCGCCGCCGTTCTTCGCCCACGCAGTTATGAGGCTGTCGATGCTTGAAGCGTCGCTGACATCGTACATTGCATCAAACTGCTCCTCGGGCGCAAAGGTGCCCTCGGGATCGCCGTTGCTGCCGTGGTCGATGGTAATAAGTCCGAGCTTATTGCCGATATAGATGCCGCCGCCGATTATAGCAAGGGCGAGCACCACGCAGACAACGGTAATCGTAATTTTTAGATTGCGTTTGTTGTTGTCCATAAAAAACTGTTTAAATGTTCTTTTTTCTTTCTTTTTCATAAAGCAGCTCACTTTCAACAGTATTCGGCATATTGTATCACTTTTTGCGTCAAAAAGCTATACCAATCCCACAAATTTATTGTTTCTTTATTTTTGGCTGTTTACACAAAGCGTGCAAAATATAAAACGCACGGATTTGAGATTTTACTGCACGGCGGCGGAAAAACTTTTTGAGAGGATGATATCGCCGCCGAAAAGGTCCAATTGATATAACGCTGAGCATACATAAAACGGATTGACAAATTGAGATTTGTCTATCACTTGAGCTGTAGCAAAGTAAAAGCAAGTGACTCAATTGATTTTTATCATCAGATTTTCAATAGCCGCGCCGCAGTGTTTGATAAGCTTTTTTAGAGAAGTGAGGGAACGGCTTGCGAAGCAAGACGCACAAGCCAGTCTCCGTCAGATATCAAACACTTCGGCGCGGCTATTGGAGGCTTGATTATAAAGACAAGTCGGCAGTCCACTTCTACTTTGTAAAAATTCGTGCTAATCAAATCAACAAATCCAAGTTTATCAAACCGATAAAATTGGCACGTCTATACACCTTACAGAAACAAAAAACGACCTATGAGCCATAGATCGTTTTTATATTCTATAAGCACCCCGCCAAAAATCAATGGGGAAATTATTCATCAAACAGACCGTCCATGAGTTCGAGTGCTGCTTTGCGGCGGCGTTCTTCTTCCTCACGGTCGAGCACGAACGAACCGTCCGGCAGGCGGCGCAGGACATTGCCCTCGCCCGCTCCGTCAGGGAGCAGAGCGCGGCTGATATTGACCATTGTTTCGCCGTCTTTTTCGCAGACTGCGTAGTTTCCTTCGATACGGTCGATGGCGTAATATTCCATTATTCCGCCTCCTTTTTTACTTCTCAGCGGTCTTGTTATCCGGGAAAGCCGTTGAAAGATGCTCGCCGTCCGAGCCGACAACTATCGTGCCTTTTATATCCGTGCGCTCATATGGAATATTGTATTTCTCAAGCTTTTCTATAGTCTCTTTATGCGGGTGACCGTAGTCGTTATCCTTGCCGCAGGATATGAGCGCGAGCGACGGGGACACGACCTTGAGGAACTCCTCGCTCGTCGATGTGCTGCTGCCGTGGTGACCGAGCTTCAGAACATCGGCTTTGATATCCGCGCCGTTTGCGAGAATCTTTTTCTCGCTCTTCTCTTCGGCATCGCCTGTGAAGAGGAACGAATTCTTGACGTAGACAACCTTCATCACAACGGAGGCGTTGTTTAGATCCTCAGGCGTGCCGACGGGTCCGACTATAGTTATCTTTGCGTCGCCGAGGGTATAGGTATCGCCGACCTTTGCGGAGATGACTTTGGCGCCGGACGCTTTAATAGCTTTTATGAGCTTCTGATATATCGAAGTTGTGGGCACAAGGGAGTTCGGGAGCTTCGGCATGATAATATTATCGACCTTTATCCCCTCGATAACCTTGGGCATACTGCCGATATGGTCGGAATGGGGGTGGGTGGCGACTATGTAATCGAGCTTTTCGACAGAGTTCGCCTTGAGATAATCGAGTATCGTCTGATCGTTGCCGCGCTCGCCCGCATCTATCAGCATGGCGTGGTCGCCGCTCTTGACTAAGATGCTGTCGCCCTGACCGACATCTATAACATGGACGGTGAACGGCTGGTTGAGTGCGTCGCCGCTCTGTATCGTCTGCTCATTGCCCGAGAGCAGCTCGCCCCATGTGGGGATATCGAACGGGAGATTCATATAGGGCGCGAAGGTTATCAGCAGCGCGACGGCTATCACGACTGCGGTGACGATTATCTTCGTGCGCTTGTTCTGTGCGGCGGAGCCGCCTTTTCTCTGATTTGCCATAATTTCCTCCGATCAGGTCTCGTCGTCTGCGGGAGTATCCGACAGGGCACATTTTTCCATCCACTGCTGTTTGGTTATAAGCACCTGGCGGGGCTTGCTGCCCTCGAACGGTCCGATGATACCCTTGCTCTCGAGTTCGTCCATGAGCCTTGCGGCGCGGGCATAACCGAGCTTCAATTTGCGCTGGAGAAGAGTTGTTGAAGCCATTTTGGCATCGAGCACAACCTCGACGGCGTTCGGGAACATCTCATCGCCCGGCTCTTCGCCGTCATCGCCGACTGCGGCACTGTTCTTCTTAGTCGAACCGGCTATTGCCGCCTGCCTGTTTATCTCGTCCATAATACCCTCATCGTACTCCGCCTCGGCGTTGTGCTTGATGAAGTCGGCAACATCCTCGACCTCTTCGTCGGAGATGAAGCAGCCCTGGATACGGGTCGGCTTGTTTGCGCCGATGGGGCTGAAGAGCATATCGCCGTTGCCGATAAGCTTCTCCGCGCCGGACATATCGAGTATCGTTCTCGAATCGACCGACGAAGAAACGGAGAGCGCGATACGGCTGGGGATATTCGCTTTGATAATACCTGTGATAACATCGACGGAAGGGCGCTGAGTCGCTATGACAAGATGCATACCTGCGGCACGCGCTTTCTGAGCGAGGCGGCATATCGCATCCTCGACTTCATTCGGCGCGACCATCATAAGATCGGCAAGCTCATCGATGAAAATGACTATCTGATGCATCGGGCGCAGTGACTTGTCGCGCTCGGCTAATTTGTTATATCCTCTTATATCGCGGACATTCTTCTCGGAGAGTATCTTATATCTGTTCTCCATCTCGTTGACCGCCCATGTGAGAGCGCCCGAAGCCTTGCGCGGATCGGACACGACGGGCACGGCGAGATGCGCGATGCCGTTATAGACCGTGAACTCGACCTGCTTGGGGTCGATCATAAGAAGCTTCACTTCGTCGGGAGTCGCGTTATAGAGAATGCTGACTATCATTGTGTTCAGGCACACGGATTTACCGGAACCCGTAGTACCCGCTATGAGCAGATGCGGCATCTTCGCGAGGTCTGCGCAGACGGCGTTGCCCGCGATATCCTTGCCGAGGACAACATTGAGCTTGCTCTGAGCGTTCTTGAACTGCGGGGTTTCGATTATCTCGCGCATATAGACCATCGAGCGCAGCTTGTTGGGCACCTCGATGCCTATCGCCGCTTTGTTCGGAATAGGCGCTTCGATTCTTATTCCCGACGCGGCAAGGCGCAGGGCGATATCATCCGCAAGGTTGGTTATTTTATTTATTCTGACGCCCGCGTCCGGCTGAAGCTCATATCTCGTGACGGACGGACCGCGGCTTATCTCAGTTATCTTCGCGTGGACATTGAAGCTTTCGAGCGTGTCGAGCAGCTTCTGCGCGTTGGATTTGAGCTCATCGGAGAAGTTGTCGTTGCCGTCATGGATGGGCTCCTTGAGGCAGGTTATCGGCGGCTTGCGATAAGTCGGCTGACTTTCGATAACAGGCTCTTCCTCGTCCTCCTCCGGCACATCGGGCACGGGATCAGGCTCTTTGACGGGCGGGAGCTCCGGCTCTTTCTTCTTCGGCTTTTCGGGCTCGGCGGGCTTCTTGCTTATATCGAGCATTTCAAGCTCGTCTTTCGCGCTCTCGGTCGGCAGAGGCGGCACGCAGGCAGGTCTGCCGTCTACAACGGCGGCGGCCTTTGACACGCCCTCGGCTATTTTCGCGGTCGCCGACGCGGCGTTGACGCGGTTGACTATATCATCGATGCCGACATCGGTCTGAACCGGCTTGCGCGGGAACACGGTGGGCTCGGGACCTTCATCGGCGGCGGATTTTTTGCGGCTCTTTGCAGTTGCTGCAGGCGTATCAGTCGGCAGCGGCGGCACGGGGAACGGACGGGGGCTGACATAGGGCTCCTCCGCTTTTTTCTCCCTGCGCTTGTCTCTCGACGGCGCTCTCTCCTGCTCATCTCTGACGCGCTGAGCTCCGCGCTCAAGGCGTTCGTTGGTATCCTCGCTCATGCGCTTTATGGGCTTGGCGATAGATGTACCGAGGCGGGACAGAGTGAGTCCCGTGAGGAACATTATGCTGACTATCAGCAGGATAATATTTATTATCGCCGCGCCGACCTTGCCCGCCATTTTGGCAAGCAGTCCGCCGACGAGCGCACCGAGCGCGCCTGCACTCGGGAATGTGTCATAATCCCTCCACGCGGTCTTTATCTGATCGCCGAGGGTCATGAGCGAAAAGTATTCCGACGGGTTCGAGAAAATATGTATCGCCGAGCACAGCAGCAATATTGATATCCCGACGCCGATAAGATTCGACGATATCGAGCCGAACGTCTTGTTCATGGCGAGCATGACCGAGACATAAATGAGCATGACGGGCCAGATATATGTACACGTGCCGAACACGCCGAACATAAAATTATGCACGGCGCGCCACGCGCTCTCGCCCTCGATAAACGCCATGGCTATGAGCAGAGCCGCGACAGCCATGAGCGCGATAGCCGCTTTCTGGCGGCGCGAGGACTGCTGCTCGGGAGTCTGCTCGACAGGCTCTTTTGCAGCCGCAGGCTTTGAAGCCGGGGCTTTTTTGGGCGTTGTAGTTGTTGTTTTTTTCTTCTTAGCGGCCGTTGACTTTGCCGCAGTCTTTTTCGCAGCCATTAAGGCCCTCCTTAGAAATTTGAACGAACTTATCTGACCTTTTCAACTATGCCGGCGATGATAACAACAACGCCGAGGACAAGGCAGTAGTAACCGAAAATTTTGAACTTATCGATCTTGACGAGCCACTCGAGAGCCTTTATCGCGGCAAAGCCGACGACGGCGGCGGTGACAACGCCTATAATAACGGGCAGGATATCTATCTGCTCGCCGAGGGCTACGGCGTCCTTTATCTCCATGACATTGGCGGCAAGGATAGCCGGTATGCCGAGGATAAACGAATAGCGAACCATATACTCTTTTGAAACGCCGCAAATCATACCGGTCGAGATGGTCGAGCCGGAGCGCGAGATGCCGGGGAATCCGGCGGCGAAAGCCTGAGCCACGCCGACGGCAAGCGCGGATTTCGCGCCTATCTGGGGACGAGCTTTGACCTTCTTTGCGCGCCATGAGCCGACGAGCAGGAGAGCTGCGGTGAAGAGGAAGCAGACTCCCTCGACCAATATATCATTGTCATCGGCAAGACCGCCGAGAACATCCATGATGCGTCTGTCGCCGCCGACGGGAATGAGCAGGAACAGCAGAGGCACGCAGGAGATAACGAACATGAAGAGCATGCGCCTGTTCTCGTTCATCTCGCTCCACTTGAACTTGCCGGTGAAGATATCTTTTATAGTGCTGAAAAATTCAACAATGAGACCCCATATGGTCTTGTAATAAACGACGAACACGGCTATCAGAGTGCCCATATGTAACAGCACCGTGAACAGCAGCGAGCTTGTGCCGCCGACATTGCCGAAGAAGTGCTGAAAGACCGAGAGATGCCCGCTCGATGAGATGGGCAGGAATTCGGTCACGCCCTGCAGAAAGCCGAGCAATATTGCCTTGAGTATTTCCATGATTATATTACCCCTTTTCCATTTTTCCGGCGGAATATAAAGTGCCGGGTGAATAACACGATTTCAGATATTCAAACGGATCGGTCGTCACAAGTCTTTCAACGACCTCGCCTTTTTCTGTCCTTGAACACATCACGCAGCCAAACGGAGTCTGATGCTCGCAGATATCCGCGGGCGGCTGCATAAAAATCTCGGCGGGAGAAACAACTGTGTAGAGCATCACCCGTTCTCCCCTTTCTTTTCACTCTGCTCCTCGATCATATCGCAGAGCTTATCGAGGGCATCGGAGAGAGAGCCGAGAGAATCTATAAGCCCCTCTTTGACCGCCGCCTCGCCGTCGAGCACGGTGCCGACATCCATAACGAGCTGACCGGTTGCGAGCATAAGCGAACGGAAGCGGTCGGCGGAGATGCGCGAATTATCGGCGACGAATCTGACTATACGCTCCTGCATCTGCTCAAAATATGACATAGTCTGCGGCACGCCCAGGACAAGTCCCGTCATTCTGACCGGGTGGACAGTCATGGTGGCGCTCGGTGCGATAAACGAATACGCGCTCGAAGCCGCGAGCGGCACGCCTATCGAATGTCCGCCGCCGAGGACGAGGGACACGGTCGGCGTTTTCATTCCGGCTATAAGCTCCGCTATCGCGAGTCCGGCTTCGATATCGCCGCCGACGGTGTTGAGGATTATGAGCAAGCCTTCGATATCACGGCTCTCTTCTATCGCGACGAGCTGCGGAATGACATGCTCGTATTTTGTAGTTTTATTCTGCGCCGGCAGGACATAGTGACCCTCTATCTGACCGATAACAGTCAGGCAGTGGATATAATGCCCGCGCTTGTCAACGGTTATCGAGCCTGTTTCGACTATCTGGCGAAGCTCCCTGTCCGTGCTGTCGGACGAATCTCCGTCCTCCTCGCTGACGCTCGGGGTCGGCGCGACGGGCTCCAGTATGCCGTCTTTTTGTTCTTCGTGCTTTTTTCTGTTCATCAAATTCACTCCCGACAAACAGTATGCCCGAATAACTTTTGATAATTCAGCCATAGCACAGCGCACTGCGGCAGATTACATTTAATTATACCACGCAGAAAGCTTTCGGGCAACATAAAAAATCGTCATATATCAATTTCCCCTATAAAATGTAATATATACAGGTATATATTTGGCGCGGCGCACCTTGACAAAATCCGCAGATTGCAATAAAATTTAAAGGTAATTTTATTTTTATACGGAGGGATACAAGTGGGCAGCACTATTGCACAAAAGCTTATAAAAAGCCACCTGCTCAGCGGCGACATGACCGTTGGCAGCGAGATCGGTCTGAGGATCGATCAGACTCTCACTCAGGACGCCACAGGCACCATGGCATACCTTGAATTCGAGGCTATGGGAGTCGAGAGAGTAAAGACCGAGCTTTCGGTCGCATACATTGACCACAACACTTTGCAGACCGGCTTTGAAAACGCGGACGATCACAGATTCATCAGGAGCGCCGCGAAAAAGAGAGGACTGCTTTTTTCACGCCCCGGCAACGGCATCTGCCATCAGGTGCATCTTGAGCGCTTCGGCCTCCCCGGCAAGACGCTCATCGGCTCGGACAGCCACACCCCGACCGGCGGCGGCATCGGCATGCTCTCGTTCGGCGCGGGCGGACTCGACGTCGCGGTTGCGATGGGCGGCGGCGCATACTACATAACTATGCCCAAGATGACGCGCATAAACCTGCACGGTGCGCTTTCACCGTGGGTCAGCGCAAAGGATATAATCCTCGAAGTTCTTCGCATCATGTCCGTCAAGGGCGGCGTGGGCAAGATAATCGAATACGGCGGAGACGGAGTCAAGACTCTTTCCGTCCCCGAGCGCGCAACTATAACCAACATGGGCACGGAGCTCGGCGCAACGACCTCTGTTTTCCCCTCCGACGAAGTGACGAAGGCTTTCCTCGCCGCTCAGGGCAGAGAGCAGGATTGGGTCGAGGTCAAGGCTGACGACGATGCAGTCTATGACGAGGTTATCGACATAGATCTCAGCACCCTCGAGCCCCTCGCGGCAATGCCCCACATGCCCGACAATGTAAAGAAAGTTTCAGAAATAGGCGAGATAAAGATCGACCAGGTCTGCATCGGCTCCTGCACGAACTCCTCGCTCTACGATATGCTCAAGGTGGCGGCTATCCTCAAGGGCAAGCGCGTCGCCCCGAGTGTCAGCCTCACTATCTCCCCCGGCTCGATGCAGGTTCTCAGAATGCTCTCTGAGGACGGCGCACTCTCCGACATCCTCGGCGCGGGCGCAAGACTGCTTGAGTGCGCGTGCGGTCCGTGCATCGGCATGGGTCAGTCCCCGAACTCGGGCGCTGTCTCCCTGCGCACCTTCAACCGCAACTTTGAGGGACGCTCCGGCACTGCCGACGCGGGCGTTTATCTCGTCAGCCCCGAGGTCGCTGCGGCTTCCGCTCTCACAGGCGTGCTGACCGACCCGAGAACCCTCGGCGAGGCGCCGCACATCACAATGCCCGATCACTTTGAAATAAACGACAATCTTATTGACAAGCCCGCTTCTCCGGAAGAGGCTAAGAATCTTGAGATAGTCTACGGTCCGAACATCAAGCCCGTCCCCAACGGCGACGCATTGCCCGAGAGCATCGAGGCCGAAGTCGTTCTCAAGGTCGGCGACAACATCACAACAGACCACATCATGCCCGCAGGCGCAAAGATTCTCCCCTACCGCTCGAACGTACCGTTCCTGTCGAACTTCTGCTTCAAGCAGTGCGACGAGAACTTTGCCGAGCACTGCAAGCAGGCAGGCAAGGGAATCATCATCGGCGGCAGCAACTACGGCCAGGGCTCTTCGAGAGAGCACGCGGCTCTTGTTCCGCTGTATCTCGGCATAAAGAGCGTTATCACAAAGTCCTTTGCGCGCATACATCAGGCGAACCTCATAAACGCCGGCATCGTGCCGTTCACCTTCGCCGACCCCGCCGACTATGACCGCATCGAGAAGGGCGACAAGCTCGCGCTCGACGGCATCAGAGAGACCATTGAAAACGGTGGCGAGGCTGTTCTCAAGAATGAGACAAAGGGCGAGAGCTACAAGCTCTGCTACAGCTTCTCCGGCAGGCAGAAGGACATAATCCTCGCAGGCGGTCTGCTCAACTACACAAGAGAATCACACAAATAAGAGAGGAAGATAAACATGACAGAGGCACAGGTCAAGAACGCCGTCGAAAAATTTGAGGCTCTAATCCGCGCTCAGAGCGACCGTTCGGACAAAATAAAGGCTCAGGGCGATTTCATCGACTTCAAGTCGCTCGACAAGATCATCATCGGCGTCTGCGGCGGCGACGGCATCGGTCCGGTTATAACCAAGGAATCCGCAAGAGTTCTCGAATATCTGCTCGACGATAAAGTAAAGGCGGGCAAGATTGAGTTCAAGGTCATCGACGGACTGACCATCGAAAACCGCGTCAAGGCGAACAAGGCTATCCCCGACGACGTGCTCGAAGAGCTCAAGAGCTGCCACGTTATCCTCAAGGGTCCGACCACTACCCCGCAGGCGGGCGATCCGTGGCCGAACATCGAGAGTGCAAACGTTGCGATGAGAAAAGCTCTCGATCTGTTTGCGAACCTCCGCCCCGTCAAGGTTCCCGAGCAGGGCATTGACTGGACCTTCTTCCGCGAGAACACCGAGGGCGCATACGCCGTCGGCTCGATGGGCGTCAATGTTACCGACGACCTCGCGCTCGACTTCGTCGTGACGACCTCTGAGGGCTGCGACAGAATCGCAAGACTCGCATATGACTACGCGCGCCGCAACAACAAGGGCCGCGTTTCGATAATCACAAAGGCAAATGTCATCAAGACCACGGATGGCAAGTTCCTCAACCTCTGCAAGAAGGTCGGCGAAGAATATCCCGACATCGTGACCGACGAGTGGTACATCGACATCACCACGGCGAAGCTCATCGACGAGAAGCGCCGCCGCGACTTCAAAGTTTTCATTCTCCCGAACCTCTACGGCGACATAATCACCGACGAGGCAGCTGAGTTCCAGGGCGGCGTCGGCACAGCCGGCAGCGCAAACATCGGCAAGCGTTACGCGATGTTCGAGGCTATCCACGGCTCGGCTCCGAGAATGGTTCGCGAGGGCAGAGCACAGTACGCCGATCCCTGCTCGATGCTCAGAGCGAGCGTGATGCTCCTCTCCCACATCGGCGAGCAGGAAAAAGCCGATCTGCTCGAGAGAGCGCTCGATATCTGCATGTATGAGGACAAGAAGCTCAAAATCACAGGCCGCGAGGACGGCTGCACCTGCAGCGAGTTTGGCGACTATGTCATGGAGACAGTCAGAAAAATCAGCGAGTAAAAAAATATATAAAGTCAAGCCGCAGCGATTTGTTTTGCTGCGGCTGTTTTGTTTTGCCGCGATGTGGGGATACGGAGAGACAAATCGGATTTGTCACAAAAACTATTTAAGCTCCCCTGCAGGGGAGCTGGCTCGGCGTAAGCCGAGACTGAGAGGGTGTTTTGCTTCGCTCAAAGCAACAAATATATGCAGTAGGGGCGGATATTATTTGACCGCAAAATTTGTAGTGACTTATTGTCTTGTATTTTGTAGGGTGCGGCGACTCGACGCACCGACGCCGCGCGAGCGGCACAAAATCTTTGAAAAGGCTTGTTTTACCGACCGCTCGTAGGGACAGCCCTCGCGGCTGTCCGATATCGGCAATATGCGAGAAGCGAAGCGA
>OGRN01000205.1_pt1 | contig 58424 bp, 47 predicted proteins | sample 1553401 | NCBI WGS metagenome assembly OGRN01 (sample SAMEA2580096, study PRJEB22360) | human gut metagenome | biome: human gut; feature: human-associated habitat; material: faeces | place: Denmark | collected 2008/2010 | reverse complement strand
CCATCGCCGCCGGCACGCCGGAGGAGATCGCCAACAACCCGCAGGTCATCTCCGCATACCTGGGTTCCGACGACGATACCGACAGCGACGATGCCAAGCACGAAAGCGAGGAAGCCTGATGCTGGAAGTCAAGAACCTTTCCGTTTCGTACGGTGCCATCGAAGCCGTCAAGGACATCAGCTTCACCGTCAACGCCGGCGAGATCGTGTCCCTGATCGGCGCGAACGGCGCAGGCAAGACCACCACGCTGCACACCATCACCGGTCTGGTACCGGCGAAATCCGGTTCCGTGATGTACAACGGAGTGGATCTGCTGAAAACCCACAACAACAAGATCGTGACCCTCGGTATGGCGCACATTCCGGAAGGGCGCCACGTCTTCACACGCATGAGCGTCGAAGAGAACCTGGAGATGGGCGCGTTCAGCCTGAAGGACCAGTCGGACCTCAAGAAGGACCTCGACATGGTCTACGGCCTGTTCCCCCGTCTGAAGGAACGCCGTAACCAGAAGGCCGGCACGTTGTCCGGCGGCGAGCAGCAGATGCTGGCGATGGGCCGCGCGCTGATGAGCCATCCGAAGACGATCCTCATGGACGAGCCGTCCATGGGCCTGTCCCCGAAGCTCGTCAAGGAGATCTTCTCCATCATCCGCAAGCTGCACGAGCAGGGCATCACGATTCTGCTGGTCGAGCAGAACGCCAAGATGGCGCTGTCGATCGCCGACCGTGCATACGTGCTGGAAACCGGCCGTATCACGATGGAAGGCGACGCCAAGGAACTGCTCAATAACGAGCAGGTGCGCAAGGCGTATCTGGGCGCCTGATTCGTGCCGTATCCGCCTTGTCGGCTTGGACGCATCCAAACCGACAGGGCTTTTTCTATATCCGATGGAATATTCGCCGGTCGTGTTCCCTCCATTCGGGCGCGCCATCGAGCCATGCCTTACAATAGGTAAGTTGACTGGCTGAAAGGGAGGTGTCATGAGCGAGATTTGCACAGTAAACGACGAATCCCTTGCCCGGGCCGTTGAAATCATCCATGATGGCGGATTGGTGGTCATCCCCACTGACACGGTGTACGGCGTCGCCTGCGATCCGCGTAACATCGAGGCGATCCGCAAGGTGTTCGCAGCCAAACAACGACCGAAATACAAGTCGTTGCAGGTGTTGCTGCCGTCAATCGAAAGCATGGAGAAGCTGCATCTGACCTTGCCGGTGCCGCTCAACCGTCTGGCCGCCATGTTCATGCCGGGCGCTTTTTCGCCGATAGCGGAAGCGGAAGACGACTGTTCGCTTGCCACGTTGCGTCATGATCCGACAACCGGCAAAGCCACACAGGGCGTGCGCATCCCCAATTCCGCGGTCGCGCTGCGTATTCTGCGAGCCACCGGGCCGTTGGCCGCCACCAGCGCCAACCGTTCCGGCGAGGAAAGCGCACAAACGGTGCAGGAAGCCGCGGACGCGCTGGGAGATGCGGTGGATCTGTATTTGGACGGGGGAGCGACTCCGGGACATGTATCGTCCACGGTGGTTGCAGCCGACCCGCACGAGCGCGACGGCATCGCGATTCTTCGGGAGGGAGTGATTCGCGAGCTGGTCATCCGTAAGGCTTTAACACTGAATGGCGGTGCTTTGGGCGCATGAGAATCTACCTGTTCATTGCCGCGGTCGCAGGTGGCGTCACCTATCTGCTCACGCCGCTGATCCGGCACATCGCCATCGAAATCGGCGCAGTCGGCGAAGTGCGTGCACGCGACGTGCATACCGTGCCGACGCCACGCATGGGTGGACTGGGCATGCTTATCGGCTTCACCGTTGCCATGCTGTTCGCCTCTCGCATCCCTTTCATCGAAGGCCTGTTCGCCCAATCGCATCAGGCATGGGTGATTCTAGCCGGCGCCATCATGATCAGCCTACTGGGCATGGCCGACGATTTGTGGGACCTTGACTGGATGCTCAAACTCGCCGGTCAGCTGCTCATCTCCGTGTTTGTGGCCTGGGGCGGCCTGCAGATCATCTCGTTGCCTCTCGGCTCGCTCGTCACCGCGTCGCCGAGCCTGTCGATGGCCATCACCGCGTTCCTTATCGTCGCGTCCATCAACGCGGTCAACTTCGTGGACGGTCTTGACGGCCTCGCTTCGGGCATCGTCGCGATCGGCGGCATCGCCTTCGCCATCTATTCGTACATCATCGCAAGAAGCTCGCCGTCGTACGCATCCATGGCAACGCTGATCGACATCGCCATGGTCGGCACCTGCGTCGGTTTCATCCTGCATAACTGGCATCCCGCAAAACTGTTCATGGGCGACTCCGGTTCCATGCTGCTTGGCTACCTGATCACCTGCGCGTCGATCGTCATGACCGGCCGTCTCGACCCGGCATCCATCCACGCCAGCATCTACCTGCCGGTGTTCATGCCGATTCTGCTGCCGATGCTCGTGCTGTTCCTGCCGATTCTCGACATGTGCCTTGCCATCGTGCGGCGGTTGAGCAAAGGCCAGTCGCCGATGCATCCCGATCGCATGCACCTGCACCACCGCATGCTGCGCATCGGACACACCGTGCAGGGCGCGGTGCTGATTCTCTGGGGGTGGGCGTCGCTGATCGCATTCGGCTCGATCATGATTCTGTTCTTCAAAGCGCAGTATGTGCTGATTGGCTTCCTCATTGCGGCGGCGCTGCTGACGGTCGCCACGATGTACCCGTATCTGAAACACCGCATTCCCGAAATCCGTGAGGAAAACGCAATCTCCGGAACCGATGCGCAACATGCGTCGGTCGGACGCGCGCGCGGCGACAAAACGCGCGGTGGACGCTGATCGTCCGTCCGGCGCAATCGCAAGAAAAACTGATGAAACGCTTTGCCAAACGATATAAGCAGCTTTTATTACGATTGATAATTTCGGCTTTTCGCGCCGTGTCGCAGTAAGTCAGCCCACGTTCATATAGTGGGTCTATGGCTACAATTCCTGATATGAATGCAGATTCCACGTTCGCCCCACTCCCTCCGATTTTCGCCCAGCTTGGCCTCGCCTATGACGATGTGCTGCTGCTGCCGAACGAGACGGACGTCATTCCGTCCGAAGTGGACACCACCACCCATCTCACACGCAACATCACGATGAAGGTCCCGGCGATCTCCGCCGCGATGGACACCGTCACCGAATCCGACATGGCCATCGCCATGGCTCGCAACGGCGGCATCGGCGTGCTGCACCGCAACCTTTCCATCGACGACCAGGCCGCCCAGGTCGACATCGTCAAGCGTTCCGAATCCGGCATGATCAGCGATCCGCTCACCGTGAGCCCGGACGTGACCCTCGCCGACCTCGACAAGCTGTGCGGCCGTTTCCACATCTCCGGCCTGCCGGTCGTGGACAAGGACAGCAAGCTCGTCGGTATCATCACCAACCGTGACATGCGTTTCATCGCTTCCGAGGATTACGACCGTTTGAAGGTCTCCGAGGTCATGACCCGCGAGAACCTCATCACCGGTCCGTCCGACATCTCCAAGGAAGACGCGCACGACCTGCTGGCCAAGCACAAGGTCGAGAAGCTGCCTCTGGTCGATTCCGAAGGCCGCCTGACCGGTCTGATCACCGTCAAGGATTTCGTCAAGACCGAACAGTATCCGGACGCCACCAAGGATGAGCAGGGCCGTCTGCGCGTCGCCGCAGGCATCGGCTTCCTGGGCGACGCCTACAACCGTGCTTCCGCTCTGATGGAAGCCGGCGTGGACGTGCTCGTGGTCGACACCGCCAACGGTGAGGCCAAGCTGGCTCTCGACATGATTCGCCGCCTGAAGTCCGATTCCGCGTTCAATGGCGTGGACATCATCGGCGGCAACGTCGCCACCCGCCAGGGTGCGCAGGCCATGATCGACGCCGGCGTCGACGCCGTCAAGGTCGGCGTCGGCCCGGGCTCCATCTGCACCACCCGCGTGGTCGCCGGTGTCGGCGTCCCGCAGCTCACCGCCGTCTATGACGCCGCCCAGGCCTGCAAGGCCGCCGGCGTGCCGTGCATCGCCGACGGTGGCATCCACTACTCCGGAGACATCGCCAAGGCGCTCGTCGCCGGTGCCAACACCGTCATGCTCGGCGGCACGCTGGCCGGCTGCGAGGAGGCTCCGGGCGAGAAGGTCCTGCTGCACGGCAAGCAGTACAAGCTGTACCGCGGCATGGGCTCGCTGGGCGCCATGGCCCCGCGCGGCAAGAAGTCCTACTCCAAGGACCGTTACTTCCAGGCCGACGTCACCTCCAACGACAAGGTCGTTCCGGAAGGCGTCGAGGGCGAAGTGCCGTACCGCGGACCGCTGAACGCCGTGCTGTACCAGCTGATCGGCGGCCTGCACCAGTCCATGTTCTACGTGGGCGCGCACAACATCGCCGAGCTGCAGGAGAAGGGCCGCTTCATCCGCATCACCGACGCCGGCCTGCGCGAGTCGCATCCGCACGACATCGTGATGACCACCGAAGCGCCGAACTACACCGGCTTCCACAACTGATAGGCCGATGCCGATCGGTTCATAGGATTCGGCTCATATGAATATGATGGCGGGCTCCCCTCACGATTTGCGAGGGGAGCCCGCCATCTTGCATATAGGCCCGGCCGCGTCGAATCGGCTCCGCCGCCCGCGTCGTGGCGGGCACGGGCATGCCTACCGCAGCCGCATCCAGACGGACGTATCCTGCGGCAGCCGGCCGTCATCGGTGAGCGGCGCGGACGAGAGCAGCACCTCGCCGTCGGGCAGTGAAACCGGTGTGGCGCCGAAATTCGTCAGATTCGCCCAACCGTTGGCACGACGGTAGGCGATCACGCCGCCGGGCTGGCCGTCGGCGCCGTCGCGCATGCCGCTCGGACGGTTCTCGGGAAGCAGCGTGCAACTGGTGTCCGGAGTCTGCATCTCGTGACGCAGCCGCAGCACGCGACGATAGAAGTTCAGCATGGAGCCGTCGTCGGCGTCCTGGATGTCCATGGCGAAATCCTTGAACCACGCGGGCTGCGGGAGGTGTGGTTCGGCGTCACTGACGGCAGGGGAGAACCCGAACGAGCCAGCATGGACGTGCCTCTTGTCGGACGTGTACGTCTCGGGCACGTCCGACGCGACCCAGGGCAGCGGCACGCGGCAGCCGTCACGGCCCTTGGTGGACTGCGCCCGCGAGGTGCGCAGGCCGGAGGGATCCTCGATGCGGTCCCATGGAATATCCGCCACCTCGAACAGGCCCAGCTCCTCGCCTTGATACACGTAGGCCGAGCCGGGCAGCGCCATCTCAAGCATCAGCGCGGCACGGGCCCGCAACGCGCCGACCCGGCGGTCCTCCACATAGGTGGTGCCGTCGCGCAGCAGCCAGTCGTTGGCGATCTGATGGTATTCGCCGGTCGGCACTTGCGGCAGCGCGTAACGCGTGGCGTGGCGCGGCACATCATGGTTGCTCATCACCCAGGTGGACGTCGAGCCCGACCTCTCGGCGCACGCCAGCCCCTCGTCGATGGCTTTGCTCATCGCGTCGAAGGTCCAATCCGCCTTGGCGAACTCGAAGTTGAACACCTGCCCCAGTTCATCCGGTGACGCGTACAGGTACTGGCGTTCCGGCCGGACCCATGCCTCGGCGACCGCGAAGCGCGGGGGATCGTAGCGGTTGAACACCTCGCGGCGCCACTCACGGTAGATGTCGTGCACCTCGTCGCGGTCGAGCACTGGGTGGGATCCGTCCGCGGGCATGTCGTTCGTGCTCATCACCACGTAGTCGTCGAGGTCGTCGCGGTCGAGGTCCTTGGCGAGCCCGTGCGCCACATCGATGCGGAACCCGTCCACGCCGTGATCGCACCAGAAACGCAGCGTCTCAAGGAAATCGGCGCGCACGTCCGGGTTCCTCCAGTTCCAGTCGGGCTGCTCCTTGGCGAACATGTGCAGGTACCATTGGCCGTCGTCCACGCGCGTCCATGCCGGACCTCCGAAATGGTTCTGCCAGCGGGTCGGCGGCTCGTCGCCGTTCGGGCCCTTGCCGTCGCGGAAGATGTACCGGTCGCGCGCGGGGGAGCCGGGGCCGCCCGCCAGCGCCTGACGGAACCAGGGGTGCAGGTGGGAGCTGTGGTTGGGCACGATGTCCACCACCACTTTGATGTCTGCCGCATGCGCGGCGGCGGCCAGCCGGTCGAAGTCGTCCATCGAGCCGAGCTTCGGATCCACGTCACGGTAGTCGGCCACGTCGTAGCCGCCGTCCGCGAGTTCGCTCGGGTAGAAGGGCGACAGCCAGATCGCGTCGACGCCCAGCTGCCGCAGATAGGGGATCCGCCCGGTGATGCCATTGATGTCGCCCAGACCGGAGCCGGTGGTGTCCTGGAAGCTGCGCGGGTAGACCTGGTAGACCACGGCCTGCCGCCACCACAGTGCCGGGTCGATCTCGGCGTCGTGCCGCGTCGTGATAGATTGCGTTTCCTCTGCCATGTAGTCCTCCTGGCCGTATGCATGTACCGCTGCCGTTCCTGCGCTGCCGTAATGGCGCGCGGCCGGCCGCGTCCCGAATGTCCAAGATTATATCCGTCCCGTTTCCCCCGAAGCGGCGGGTCATGTCGTGCCGCGACACCAAGCTTCCGTCGTGCCCGCGTGTCTTCTTAGCGGCGCTTTAGCGGGGCCCCAATTGGATAGGGCAAGAGCATGACGCGCTGATCGTCGACCGCCGGCTGCCCGACGGCGACGGGCTGGATTTGATTCGCACCCTGCGCGGCTCCGGCGTCACTACACCCGCGCTGATGCTGACCGCGCTCGCGCAGGTGGACGACATCGTGGAAGGGCTGGACTGCGGCGCGAACGACTACCTGACCAAGCCGTTCCACTTCATTGAACTGCAGGACCGGTTGCGCGCGCTGCTGCGGGGGTTCAACGCCCAGACGGCCAGCGTGGTGGTGGGCGACTGGGCGTGCTCAAGCCGCACTCCGGCATCATCAAGGATCCGGACGGCAGGGCCGTGTTGCTCGGGTGTGCGCGTCATCGCAAATGGGCGCAGATCCGCGTGTCCGACCATGGACCGGGCATCGGCGGCGATCCCGAACGACTGTTCCGCCGCTTCGCCCGGGACGATGACGGCACCGCGCACCAAGGGTACGGGCTCGGCCTCGCGCTCGCCCGTGACGTGGCGAACCGGTATGGGGGGCTCGGTCGCGGTGGAGTCCTCGTCCCCGTCCGGCACTACGATGCTGCTCTCTTTCCCGCTGGCCTGACGGCGCGTCCCCGGTCTGCTATAGCCTGTAACGTTCCCTAGGAAAGCACAGCAGGAAAGGCGGCTTGCGATGGTCGACAGCCATGATGCGGAAACGTACAGCGCGAAGGATTCGCGCCTGATCTGGATTGATTGCGAGATGACGGGACTTGACATCTTCGGTGGCGATGAGCTCGTCGAAGTGTCCGTGGTCCCGACCGATTTCGATCTCAACGTGTTGGACGAGGGCGTGGACTACGTCATCAAGCCGTCCGACGCCGCCGTGGGGCACATGAACGATTTCGTGCGCGCCATGCACACCCGTTCGGGGCTCATCAACGAATGGGAGCACGGCCTGAGTCTCGAAGAGGCGGAACGCAAGGTCACCGAATACGTGCTGCGGTTCACGCCGGATGGAGTCAGGCCGCTGCTCGCGGGCAACACCATCGGCTCCGACAAGAAATTCCTCGACCATTACATGCCGGGTCTCATGAGCCATCTGCACTACCGCAGCGTGGACGTGAGCACGCTGAAGGAGCTCGCGCGCCGCTGGTACCCCGCGGTGTATGAGAACCGCCCCGCCAAGAACGGCGGGCACCGCGCCCTCGCCGACATCATCGAGTCGCTGGACGAGCTTCGCTACTACCGTCAGGCGTTCATGGCGCCGGCTCCCGGCCCGAACGAGGCCGAGTCGAAGGCCATCGCCGACCAGATCGTCGCCACCAGCCTGCTGAATAAGTAGCCGGCCGGTCTCGAAAAACAGAAAACGTCACGCACACGACTGAGAGGAACGACACCATGACCGCGAACGATTGGACCGCCATCTGCGACAAGCCGCACGACATCCGCCTGATCGTGGCGGACATGGATGGCACGCTGCTGGACGGCGACAGCAACATCCCCGATGACTTCTGGCCGCTGCTCGACGAGCTGCACGCCAAGGGTGTCGAGTTCGTGCCGGCTTCCGGCCGCCAGCTCGCCACGCTGCGCTCCATGTTCGCGGACCGCGTCGACGGCGCCATGTCGTATATCGCGGAGAACGGCAACGTCGTGGTCGCCGACGACAACGTCATCGACGTGCACGGGGTGAGCTGGGACATCACGCGTACGCTGATCGATCTGGTGGACGCCGCGGTGGCGTCGGGCTCGCATGACATCGGACTCGTGATATGCGGTCTGAACACGGCGTACATCCAGCGGCAGGACAGGCCGTTCGTCGAGGAATGCTCCAAATACTACAAGGCGCTGCGCATCGTGGACGACCTGCACGAGGTGCTGGAGACCGAGGACGAAACCGTGCTGAAACTGGCGATCTTCGATTTCGGCGACGCGCAAGGCATGGCCGCGAACCTGCTGGGCGATGTGGAACGCACCCATCAGGTGGTGGTATCCGGAGCGCACTGGGTCGATATCATGAATCCCGGAACCGACAAGCGGCAGGGTGTCGTCGCGCTGCAGCGGCATCTCGGCGTCACGCCCGCGCAGACGGCGGTGTTCGGCGACTATCTCAACGATTTACAGATGCTCGACGCCGGCGGATGGTCGTTCGCCATGGCCAACGCGCATCCGGATCTGAAACGCGCGGCGCGGTACATCGCGCCGGCCAACACCGAGCACGGCGTGCTGCAGGTGGTCCGCCGGCTGGTCTGAGCCCGCGGGCGAGCGATGTCATACGCCAGGGCGCGCGGATCGTGCGTGATGCATGAGCTTAAGGAGGGCATATGCGGCAGTCTGAGGCGCTCGCGATTCTGAACGCCGGCGCGAACGTGTTCCTGACGGGTGCGCCCGGCGCAGGAAAGACGTACGTGCTGAACGAGTTCATCCGGCAGGCGCGCGCAGACGGCGCGAACGTGGCCGTCACCGCGTCAACGGGCATCGCCGCCACGCATATCGACGGCCAGACCATCCACTCGTGGAGCGGCGTCGGACTCGCCAACGTGCTGACGCCAAATCTGCTGAAGACCATCAAGACCCGTCGTCGGCGCAAGATACAGGCGGCCGACGTGCTCATCATCGACGAGGTGTCGATGATGCACGCTTGGCTGTTCGACATGGTCGATCAGGTGTGCCGTGAAGTGCGGCATGATCCTCGGCCGTTCGGCGGATTGCAAGTGGTACTGTCCGGCGACTTCTTCCAGCTGCCGCCGGTCTCCGTGTCCGGGCGCGACCGCGACGTGCTGTCGCCCGGCCCGGATTTCGTGGCGTCCCGCGAACGGTATGCGAAGGCCGGACTCAATCCGGAAGGATTCGTCACCGAATCGCTGGTGTGGGGCGAACTCGCGCCGGTCATCTGCTATCTGACCGAGCAGCATCGTCAGGACGACGGCCGGCTGCTGCACGTGCTCACCGACATCCGCGCCGGATGCGTGGATCAGGATGACCGTGACGCGCTCGTCACGCGGCTCGGTGTGACACCGAAGCCGGGCGAGGTGGCGGTCCACCTGTTCCCCGTCAACCGGCAGGCCGATAATCTCAACGATTCCAGGCTCGCGCGGATAGGCGAGGAGCCGCACGAGTTCCATGCCGAGCAGATGGGGCCGGCCCACCTGGTCGAACGGCTCAAGCGCAACATGCTGGCGCCGGAGTGCCTCGTGCTCAAGACCGGTGCCGCCGTCATGGCACTGCGCAACGACGCCGACCACCAGTATGTCAACGGTTCGCTCGGTACCGTGCGCGGCTTCGCCAACGAGAACAAGGGCGGCTGGCCCATCGTGGAATTCGAGAACGGCAACATCGTCACGATGAAGCAGGCCACGTGGGAGATGATGGACGGCGACACGGTGATGGCGTCCGTGGCGCAGGTGCCGTTGCGATGCGCATGGGCGATCACCATCCACAAGTCGCAGGGGATGACCCTCGACCGGGCGGTGATGGATCTGAGCCGCACGTTCGCGCCCGGCATGGGATATGTGGCGCTCTCGCGTGTGGAACGCATGGGCGGATTGTATCTTGCCGGCGTCAACGAGCGCATGTTCGCGGTTTCGGCGGATGCAGTGATGCTCGACGGCGATTTGCGCGGCAGGTCACAGGCCGCCAGCGCGCGGCTGGGCGACGAGGGCGTGGCTGCGTTCCGGCCGCAAACGCCTCACGAGGACGAGCCTGCTGGCGAATTCGAACAAGCCGAGCTGTTCTAGCGGTGGCTGCTTTCGGATATGGGACTGCTATTGGGCGGAAGTAGATATCAATCCCGCGAAAGTCCCATTATGACGTCGCCGAATGGGACTTTCGCCGGGTAGTGGTGCGCTAGCGCAGCTGTGAGATGCGTTTGCCGAGCGATTGCACCGATTTGAGGCTTGCCTCGTAATGCGCGGCGGCCGCAATCAGTATGATGCCGCCGACAAGCAGCCATATCCACCAGAAATCGCGCGAGATGATGGTTATCCACGGCCACGCCTGCACCACGACATGCAGCGCGAGCACAATCGACCCCATGACTACCGGCGCCTGCCATTCCATGAACGATCCTACCAGCAGCACCGCCAGCGCGGCGGCGAACAGCAGCACGACCCTGACCGTGGCTGCATGGCCGCTCCACGTCATCAGCAGCGGTGGAACCAGCGTCAGTGACAGACCGGGCCATAGCGCGGTCCAGCTGCGCATCGTCGGCCTGACGAACATCCATCGCACGCCGATGGAAAGCGCCATGATACCGAACATCGCCACGATGGCGTCTCCAGGCATCGGCTTCGGATCCCCGAGGAACATGCCTGTCGCGGATATCAGCGCGGCGGTACCGAATATCCAGCGCAGGGTGCGGGTCGCGCCGCCGTCCATCGGATGGCATGTCCGCAGCCATGCGGTGGCGGTCAATGCCAGCAGCAGCACATATGCGGCGATCGCCACGAGGTTTTTCTCAACCATGCGATTGCTGAAATCGGCGATCGCGATGACGGTAAGGCTCAAAGCGCTGATGAAGGCGACGATGATGCGCTCGGCGCCATATTGCTCTGGCGCTGGCATCCGTTGCGGCACGGGACTGGATATTGATGTGGGTGCTTGTGGCGATGCGGCCAACTGTGGTGATGCGACGGGTGATGGCGAGGCGACGGACTGCTGCGAGTCGGTGGCCGGTTCCGGCGCCGCCGCAGGAGTCAAGTTGACGGTCTGTTGTGCTTCGGCTGCCCGCTGCGCCCTCTCCATGCCGGCCACTGGTTCCGGCCCAGCCGTGTGCGTTACGGAATCGGCCGGGCCGATAAGACAGGCGGCTCCCGCGAGCATAGTGAAGACAGCCACGCTGACGGCTTCGGACATGTATCTCGGCAGCACCGGCAGGTCGCACAGCAGCATCAGCGACACGGACAGAGCGAAAGCGGCGTACAGGGACCATGCGCACAACGGTTGACGGCCTTTCTGATGAACCGCCCGCAGCACTATCGTCACGCAGCCCAGACCGAACAGCACCGCGCCGGTCACGGTATCGCCCAGCTCGTCCGGCCATCCCAACGGCAGATCGCCGATCAGGAACGCGTCAACCGTCAAGGCCGCCAGCCCGGCCCAGGCGATGCCTTCGGCCGTCACGCGGAGCCGGCCGGCCAACCATGCGGCGACCGCCAATCCCGCCAGTCCCACGACGCCGATGCAGGCCGCACGGCCCATGTCGCCGAGCGTGGTGTATGCCACTGATGCGAACGTGAGCACGGCGGCGGTGATCAGCACGACGCCCAGCGTCAGCAGCAGAACCTGCACGCCCGACGGAGAGTCCCGCCGTGACGGTGCCGTTTGCCGGGGCTCTGTCGTCTGCCGTGACGGTGCCGCCTGCCATGGCGGTGTGAACGGATTATCCGATGCCGCCGGTTCCGGCCGGTCGGATTCAGGCTGTGGCGGCTGTGGCATCGGCTGAGTCATGATGCTTCCCTTCTCTCGATGCCCCACCGTCATTGTGGAGCAACGCCCTCCGCTGATAATCGTCATTATCGCATGGCCATACTGCGCTGTAAAGCAGCGGTGGCGAGACCGGTCGCGGCTGTTCATGGCGAATTCATGGTGGGGTTCCTCTGGATACACTTCGCGCATCTAGCATATGAGACGCAATGTTCCGAAAAACCATGGGGGAGGAATATGTCACAGCAACATCGATTCATCACACGCGCCATGGCCTGCGTGGCCGCCGCGGCGACTCTGGTGGCCGGACTCGCGTACGTCGGACCTGCGCTCGCCGCTGAAACACCGTCGTATCCGTCCGATTCCGGCAAGCCGAACGTCGACGCGCTGCTCGGCGAATTCACGCAATACTGGCAGCCGAAGTCCAACCCGAGCAATGCCGACGGCGATGTATTCCGCGGCAGCGTGACCGACAAGGGCGTCTCCCTGCTCAAGCGCAACGACGACCTCACTGTGTCGATCAACAACAAGGCGGCTGCGGACGACCAATCCGGCACGCTGGTCGACGGGCGCTACACGCAGCTGCAGCGCGCGCTGATCGACGCCGACCAGAACAACCGCGAAACTTACTGGGACGCTTTCGGCCCGATCATGGGCGAATGGTTCTGGGACGGCATGGTCGTCGACCCGCAGACCAAAACCCGCGCCCTGCAGAAGACATACGATTTGCTCAACGGCATGGTCGGCTACCTGCCCGTCACCGCGGCCAAGCAGTACTTCAACTTCCCGCGCCCGTCCATGAACAAGGACGAGGGCGACGCGTACGACCGCAGCGTGAACGGCGAGAACGACCTTAAGGGACTTTCCCCGCAACTGGCGTTGCGTCGCGCGGCCGACTGGCATGACGATTATCGAGGTCTGGACCATCCGGCTGGATACGATGGGCTGATTCCCGGCAAATCGCAGTCGTTCCCGTCCGGTCATACGATGGCGTTCTACACGTCCGGCCTGACGCTCGCCGCGATGATGCCGGAATTCGCGCCCCAGATCGTCGCGCGGGCCGCGGAGGGCGGCAACGACCGCATCGTGCAAGGCGCGCACTATCCTCTCGACGTCATGGGCGGCCGCATCGTGGGCGAGGCATCCGCAGCCGGCCGTCTGAACGACGACGAGTTCTTCAGCAAGGTCGTGCAGCCGGCACAGACCGAACTGCGTGACTATCTGACGCAGCGCGGCAAAGCCGCCGGTTACGGCGACACGCTCTCCGAGATCATCGCCAACACCAAGGCGACCACGACCGGCGGATACCGCAACTCGTTCACCGACGCCGTGTCGACCAAGCCGATCACCGACGTCCGTTCCGCCGTCGCGTCGTACACGCAGCGGCTGACCTACGGATACCAGCAGGTCGGCAAGGCCGGTCAGGCTCCGCGCGTGCCCGACAACGCCGAAGGGCTGCTGCGCACGGTGTTCCCGACGCTGAACGCGAAGCAGCGCCGCGCCGTGCTTGCCGCCACCGAAATCGACTCCGGATACCCGTTGGACTCCACATCCGACGGCTGGCAGCGTCTGAACCTCGCCGCCGCGTTCACCTCCAAGGTCACGCTGAACCAGGCCGGTGACGTGGTCAAAGTCGAAGCCGGCGACAAGGCCGAGGTCGTGCGCGAATCCGCTCCGACGCCCGCGCCGGGCGGCAATGAGCAGAACAAGCCCGGTACCGTGCCGGGTGGCACGTCGGGTGATGGCTCGCCTTCCGCCAAGCCGGGCGCGAACACGGGCGTAGTTGCCGGGGGCAAGACGTCCGCGGCCGATTCGCTGGCCCATACCGGTATCGACATGTCGCTGGTGACCGTCCTGGCGATGGCCATGCTGGCGGCCGGCATTACCCTCGAACGGCTGCGCCGGATGACGCGATAAGCGCGGCACGGCTGCGAGGCCAATACGAAGGCCGCTCGCTCGGTGAGCTCCGGGTGGGTGGCCTTTTTCAATATTGCGGGTTTGCCGAACTGAACCGGGCCCGCAATGTCCCCGAACGCGAATACCTTGGAACCCATGAGTTCCAAAGCACTTCGAATGTCCACCATGTTCCTGCGCACGCTGCGCGAGGATCCCGCCGACGCCGACACCGATTCGGCGAAACTGCTGCTGCGCGCCGGCTATGTGCGCAAGGCGGCTCCCGGTATCTGGACCTGGCTGCCGCTGGGTCTGAAGGTCCTCAACAAGATCGAGGCCATCGTCCGCGAGGAGATCGACGGCATCGGCGCCCAGGAGGTCCACTTCCCGGCGCTGCTGCCGCGCGAGCCGTATGAGGCCACCCACCGCTGGGAGGAATACGGCGAGAACCTGTTCCGTCTGAAGGACCGTCACGAGGCCGACTACCTGCTCGCCCCCACGCATGAGGAAATGTTCACGCTGCTGGTCAAGGATATGTACTCCTCGTACAAGGACCTGCCGGTCACGCTCTACCAGATCCAGACCAAGTACCGCGACGAGTTCCGCCCGCGCGCGGGCCTGATCCGCGGCCGCGAGTTCATCATGAAGGACGCTTACTCGTTCACCATCGACGAGGAGGGCATGAAGAAGGCGTACTACGACGAGCGCGGCGCCTACGAGCGCATCTTCCAGCGTCTCGACCTGAAGTACGTGCCCGTGTTCGCGATGTCCGGCCCGATGGGTGGTTCCGCGTCCGAGGAGTTCCTGGCCCCCATGGCGATTGGCGAGGACACGTTCGCGCTGGCGCCCTCCGGCAAGGCGTGGAACGTCGAGGCGCTGACCACCCCAGAGCTGCCGGCCGTGGACAGCTCCGCCGTGCCCGCGATGGAAAGCCGTGAAACCCCGGATTCCAAGACCATCGAGGATCTGGTCGCCACCGCCAACCGTCTGTACCCGCGTGAGGACGGTCGCGAATGGACTGCCGCCGACACGTTGAAGACCGTGGCCGTGACTGTGCTGCACCCCGAGGACGATGATCATGAGGGGCCGTGGCGCGAGGTCATCGCCGTGGCGCTGCCCGGTGACCGTCAGGTCGATATGAAGCGTCTTGAGGCGCAGTTCGCGCCCGCCGAGCTGGAGGAATCCACCGAGGACGATCTCAAGGCCCATCCCGAGATGGTGGCCGGCTACATGGGGCCGATGGTCTTCAGCAAGCAGGGCGAGGCCGCGGGCGTCGCCGAACCGGTGCGCTTCTTCATCGACGCGCACGTGGCTGAGGGCACTGAGTGGATCATCGGCGGCGACGAGGCGGGCAAGCACCGCTTCCACGCCGTGTACGGCCGTGATTTCAAGGCCGACGGCACCGTCGAGGCGGTCGAGGTGCGTCATGGCGACATGAGCCCGGATGGTTCCGGCCCGCTGAGCTTCGAGCGCGGCGTGGAGATTGGCCAGGTGTTCCAGCTTGGCCTCAAGTACTCCAAGGCGCTTGACCTCAAGGTGCTCGACCAGAACGGCAAGACTGTGCCCGTGTGGATGGGCTGCTACGGCATCGGTGTCTCCCGCGTGCTCGCCTGCATCGCTGAGACGCATCATGACGAGCGCGGTCTGGCATGGCCGGCCGTCATCGCGCCCGCCCAGGTGCACGTCGTCGCCACCGGCAAGGATGCGGCGGCGTTCGACGCGGCCGAGAAGCTGGTCGCAGAACTGGAGGAGCGCGGCATCGAGGTCATCTACGACGACCGCAAGAAGGTCTCCCCGGGCGTCAAGTTCAAGGACGCCGAGCTGATCGGCGTGCCGCTGATTGCAGTCGCCGGCCGTGACACCGTGAATAACGGAACAATCGAGATCCGCAACCGTGACAGCTCCGATTCCGTCGCCGTGCCGGTCGCCGACGCTGCGCAGACGCTGGCGTCGCGTCTGGACACGCTGCTCGGCAAGTAGTCCGGCTGCTTCTCCTGATCGCTCGAAGTGGGGGGTCTTTCATGCGAAAGACCCCCCACTTCTGCGTTTTATTCCTTCTTCACCCAGCGAAAGTCCCGTTTACGCATGCTCGGATGGGACTTTCGCAGGATGGGGGCCCGACTGGCGCATGTCTGTCACCATGAGGTGAGGGCGGTGGCGGCTAGCATCGGCACGAATATCAGGTCCAATGCCAGGAAGCTGCCCGCGACGCACTGCCATGAAGCATCACGTTGTTCCGCGACGCAGCGGCGTATCGACTTCATTTCTCCGGGAATCCATGCGATCAGCGTCAGGAACGCCAATACCGCCAGCAGGATGTTGGTCTGCTTGTTGCGCAGAAATGCAAGCACTATGCAGATTGCTATGAGCAATGCGACGAATCCCAGGCAGGATAAGACGTACGCGATGATGCGCAGACGATTCATCGCCGTGCCGTTCTGCCTTGCGCTGCTCGCCCCAGTGACAGCGGCCATGATTACGGCAAGCGTCAGGGCGATGCCGGCGGTGATGAGACCGGGAATCCATGTCTGCGGTGAGCTGGAGACATACAGCTGCTCTGCTGCGCGGCCGGTGGTCGAATCGGTCAGTCCCGGCACATGCGGACCGAACGTCAGAAACATGGCGAAGTGTCCGATGGAAGCGCCCAATGCGCTGATGATGAATTGCAGGACGAGAACATTGGCGATGGCGACGATCCAGGGCCGATTGTTGAAGACGCCGCCCAATATCCATAACACGACGCCCCCGGGGCCAAACAGCACGGGCAGAACCGCGATCGGCCACCAGTCGCCCGCCAGGGTGATGCCGAACATGTGCAGATACCATTCCCCCATCCGCGCGCTGTCACGGGTCTGGAATGTATACCATGCCTGTATGGCGGTGAACGCCGCGAACAGTGCCAGCCAGGCGACCGTCCACCATACGGCCCGGTGCATCGAGAACGCTTTGCGGGGATTCCTCGGCATACTCAGGCCGATGAATATGGACAGGAAACTGGTGGGGAAGCCGGTGTCGTGGAATTCGGTTTCCCCGTCGGCGGTGACACGGGTCTGTCGCATCCATGGCGGTTTGCCCATGAATTCTCCTTGCTGTTCGTCTGCGATACCGAACCCAGCATAGCCGGTCATGAATGAGCCGGGCATTGACGGCGTGATTGTGGATAACCGGTTTTCTATCCACATGCTGTCCACAACACGCCAAAGGGGTAGCCTTCGACCACATTGTCCGAAAACCATGTGATGCCGGCGGGAAATCTGCGATAGTGAGTACACCGCCGAAGGGGGATCGGCGGTCCAACGTCAGTACAGGGAAGGAAAGGAGTCCGACATGGCCATACAACAGGGGACGGTGACCATCACCGGGTTCGTCGGATCGATGCCGGTGCCGTTCGGGCGCAGCGGGGGAGTCGAGGGATGCTCGTTTCGGATGGGCAGCACGCGGCGGTACCGGGATGGCGGAACCGGCGAATGGCGCAACCTGCCGACCACATGGATTACCGTGAAGGCGTTCAGGACGCTCGCGTCCAACGCTCGCATGTCATTGCACGTGGGGGAGGCGGCGATCGTGACCGGTGTGCTCAGCACGGAGGAATGGACGACCCAGAACGATGAGAGGCGCTCCCGCATCGTTGTGGAGGCCACCAATATCGGCCACGACATCAATTACGGGGTGTCGGAACTGAAGAAGTTCCAGAAATCGGATCGTGACGCCCCGGCGCAGGGGAACGGCACGCCGGCGAATCCCGGCCTGCCGCCATCGCCGGGCGGCGGCACGGCAACGGCGGACACGGGACAGCAGGCGGATGCGCGCCCGGTGCATCCAACGCCGGTGACGTTCGATAATCTGGGCGAAGAAACCCCGACCGATAATCCGCAGGCATCACAGGCGCAGGAGACCTCACAGGCGCAGGAGTTCAGTTCGGGATTCGCCGAATCGCCGCTCGATGAGTCGACGACCGGGGACATGCAGCCGGCGGGAGAAGCCGAATTCTGATGATCTGCCGGCAGGCAGGCGCGGTTCAGCCTGCCTGCCGGCAACGGATTACCAGATGCGTACGCGCTTATCGGGGTCGAGCCACATGGCGCTGTCGGGCGTCACATCAAACGCACGGTAGAACAGGTCCACGTTGCGCACGATGCCGTTCGTGCGGCATTCGGCGGGGGAGTGCGGGTCGATCTGCAGGTATTTCTCGGCGAGCTCGTCACGGTTCTTCGAGCGCCAGATCGAGGCGTAGCTCAGGAAGAAACGCTGCAGGCCGGTCCATCCGTCCATCACCGGGGCCGCGGACAGCGACTCCTCGATAGCCTTCGCGGAGCCGTCCTTGTCGCGTCCCGCGGCCTCGTCGAGCGCGAACGCGTAGGCCTTCAGCGCGATGTTCACGCCGCCGAGGTCGCCGATGTTCTCGCCGATGGTCAGCGCTCCGTTGACGTGCGGCGCCTTGTCCGGCTCGTCGGCGTACTTCTCGGCCAGTTGCGTAGGCACGAAGGCATTGTACTGCTCGATGAGCGCCTTTGTGCGCTTCTCGAAGTTGGCCTTGTCGTCGGCCGTCCACCAGTCGTTGAGCACGCCGTCACCGTCGTACTGTGCGCCCTGGTCGTCGAAGCCGTGGCCGATCTCGTGGCCGATCACCGCGCCGATGCCGCCGTAGTTCGCGGCGTCCTCGGCATCCGGGTTGAAGAAAGGAGGCTGCAGAATGGCCGCCGGGAACACGATGACGTTCATGCTCGGCTCGTAGTAGGCGTTCACGGTCTGCGGGTTCATCAGCCACTCGCCCTTGTCGACCGGCTTGCCGGCCTTGGACAGCTGGAAGCCCCACTCGTAGAGCGCCGCGGCCTGCATGTTCGCCACCAGGCCGGCGTCAGCATGCACGTCGAACGCGGTGTAGTCGCGCCAACGCTCGGTGTAGCCGATCATCGGCGTGAACTTCGACAGCTTCTCCAGCGCCTTGGCCTTGGTCTCCTCGCCGAGCCAGTCGCTGTTGGTGATCGACACGCGGTAGGCGTCGATCAGGTTGTCGACCAGCTGCCCCATACGCTGCTTGGAGCTTTCGGGGAAGTGACGCTTGACGTATTCGCGGCCGACATCCTCGCCGCAAACGCCGTTGACCAGGGAGACACCGCGACGCCAGCGGTCGCGCTGCTGGGTGGTGCCGGACAGCACTTTGCCGTAGAAGTCGAAGTTGGCGGCGTCGTAGTCGTGGCTGAGCAGGCTCGCGGTGCCGATGATGACGTGCACGCGGGCCCACAGCTTGAGGTCGTCAAGGTCAGCGTTGTTCCAGAAGGCGTCGAAGCCCTTGAGGAAGCTGGGCTCGTGGACGATGGTGTGCTGCAGCGCGGCCGTCAGGTCCACCGGCTGGGTCTTCGCCGCCGGCGTGGCGTCGTAGGCGCCCTGCCAGGCGTCGGCCCACGCCGCGATGTTGAAGTGGGCCAATTCGTCGCTCAGCGTGGCGAAATCGGTCGGATTGTAGGTCTTCTGCGAGTCGCGCGTGGCGACGTTGTCCCAGTGGTTCGCGGCGATGCGGGTCTCGACATCGAGGAAGCGGTCCGCCTGTGCGCGGGTGGTCTCCTCGTCGCCGTAGCCGGCCAGACGCAGCTGCTTGGCGACCATGTCGACGTAGGCTTCGCGGATCGGGGCGTAGTGGTCCTCGCGGTAGTAGGCTTCGTCGGGCAGGCCGATGCCGGACTGTTCGAGGTGCACGACGTTCGTGTCGGGGTTCTTGGGGTCGCCGAATACGGCGATGTCGAAGACGTCCGGCCCCATGTCGATGGGCTTGAGGGCTCCGATGGTACGGGTCAGCGCCGCCTTGTCGGCGGCGTGGTCGATGGCGTCGAGGGCGGGCCTGATCGGCGTGGCACCGGCCGCCTCGATGGCGTCGGTGTCCATGAACGAGCGGTACAGCGCCTGCGACTTGGCTGCGGGGCAGTCCTCGTCCTCCAGGATGTCGCGGATCTGGCTCTCGGCGTCTTCCGCGAGCTTGTCGAAGGAACCGTAGCGCGCCTTGTCGTCAGGCAGTCGGTACGTGTCGATCCAAGGGCCGTTGACGAAACGGAACAGATCGTCGGATGGTTTGATAACAGAGGAAAAAGCGGCCGTATCGAGGCCGGACGTCAAATCTGTGGTCATGGTCTCATACTATCCGGGTTCGGTGACGTTCCTTCTGACCTTCCGCGGCCCGTTTTTTCCCATAGCGAACGACACGCAAGGTATTGGACGGAACGGCGGATTGTGTTGATGGCATGAATTAGACAACTTGTCTAGAATATGGTGGTGACGGTGACGATATCGAAGTGGCCCGCTTCGGATGCCCGCACACGGTTGACGGCAGGCCGCATGAATGGTGAAGGAGTCATGATGAGCACATACGATGGCGGGCCTTTCCCGCACAGCGACGGACATGGCGACAGCGGGCGCGGTGACGGCGGACAGCCCGGCGGGAACGAACAGGCCGGCCGTGCCGGAGAGCCGGAATACGGAGCCTACGCGCCTCAAGGCCAGCCTGCGGGCCAGCAATACCCGTACGGGGGAGCGCCGCAGGACGGCACCGCATCCGGCCAATACCAGACGCAGCCAGGCACCGCATCCGACCAGCCAGGCCGCCCGTACGGCCAGCCCTACGCCTACCAGCCGCCGTTCGGCCAACAGCAGCCCGGCCAGCAGCAAGGGCAGGGCGGCTGGGAGGACTTCAGCCCGTTCCGGCTGATCGAGGAGATGCTGCCGCAGAAGGCGAAGAACGCGATCCGCGGCCTGTACGGCATCATCGGCGTCGCGGCGATCGTGCTCGGCGTCGCGCTGCTGATCTGGCCCGGCAAGACGCTCGGCGTCGCGGCCGTCGCACTCGGCATCTACTTCGTGGTCTCCGGCGTGATCCGCATCGTCAGCGCCATCGTCACATTGGGACTGCCGGCCGGATGGCGCATCCTGGACATCCTCATCGGCATAATGCTGTCGGTCGGCGGCGTACTCATGCTGAAGAACGCGGCCCTGTCCGGACAGGCGCTCGCAGTGTTCATCACGATGGTGGTTGGCCTCGGCTGGATGATGGAAGGCGTGATGGCGCTCGCCGAATCATGGCGCCTGCCGAGCTCCGGCTGGGCGGTGCTGTACGCGATCATCTCGATTATCGCCGGTCTCGTCGTACTGGTCTCGCCGGTCTCGTCGATGCTGTTCCTGGTGATTTTCTGCGGATGTGCGCTGATCGTCATGGGTGTTTCCTCGATGGTCCGCGCGTTCAAGTTCGGCCGTCCGAGGCGTAAGTAACCCCCGCACAGTAGGCTGGGTTGCATGATCGAACTGAAAACCGCTAAGGAAATCGAGGAGATGAAGCCGGCCGGTCGTTTCGTCGGCGAGATTCTCAAGGAACTCAAGGCCATGACGAAGGTCGGCACCAACCTGCTGGAGATCGACGAGTACGTGCACAAGAAGATCGTCGACCGCAAGGGCGCCGAATCGTGCTACGTGGATTATGCGCCGGACTTCGGCACCGGCCCGTTCGCGCACTACATCTGCACGTCGGTCAACGACGCAGTGCTGCATGGCATCCCGTTCGACTACAACCTCAAGGACGGGGACCTCGTCAGCCTTGATCTGGCCATCAGCGTCAACGGCTGGGTCGGCGACTCCGCCATCAGCTTCGTGGTCGGCAACGACCCCGACCCGAGCGACCTCAAGCTCATCAAGTGCACCGAGGAGGCGCTCGCCGCCGGCATTGACGCGGCCCGTCCGGGCAACCGTCTGGGCGACGTGTCCTCCACCATCGGCGACATCGCCCGTTCGTACGGCTACCCGATCAACTTGGAATTCGGCGGCCATGGCGTCGGCCACATCATGCACGGAGACCCGCACGTCGCCAACGACGGCAAGGCCGGCCACGGCTACCGCCTGCGCCCGGGTCTGGTCATCGCCATCGAACCGTGGTTCCTCAAGACCACCGACGAGATCTACCAGGACCCCAAGGACGGCTGGACGCTGCGTTCCGAGGACGGGTCGTGTGGCGCCCACAGCGAGCACACGATCGCCATCACCGAGAACGGTCCGGTCATCCTGACCACCCGCGACTGACCGGCAACCGGTCGTCCATCGCCCACGGCCTGTATCGGGCGATGCCGTCGCCGCTTTGGCATGTGATGATGTCCACGTGCTGGAGCGGCGTTTTTGGTGGAAACATGCACGCAATATAGTGTGTCCAATACAAGGCACCGGGACGACGAATTCGATAATTTCGACGACTTGACAATTCGAACGACTCAATCAAGGGATTAAGGAGCGTGCATGGCGACAGCTGAACTTCATGTGGATTCGAATCAGTACACGCTGCCGGTCGTCAAGGCTTCGGCCGGCCCGGATGGCATCGTGGTCTCCAAGCTGCGCAATGACGGCTGGGTCACGCTTGATCCCGGCTTCCTGACCACGGCGCAGTGCGAATCGAAGATCACGTTCATAGACGGCAATCGGTCGATCCTGCGCTACCGGGGCTACCCCATCGAGCAGCTGTGCGAGCATTCCGATTTCCTTGAGGTCGCGTGGCTGCTGCGACACGGCGACCTGCCGACGCAGGCGGAATACGACCGGTTTTGCAGCGACATCAACCACAAGACCATGGTGGGCGAGGATTTCCGCACGTTCATGGGCTCGTTCCCCCGTGCCGCCCATCCGATGAGCGTGCTCGCTGCGGCGGTGAACGCGCTTGCGGCGTTCTACCCCGACACCACCGACATCACCGACTCCGACCAGCTGGATGAGGCCGCGAAGATCATCATGGCGAAGGCGCGCACGGTGGTCAGCTACATTTTCCGGCGCCGCCGCGATGAGCCGATGCTCTACCCGGACCTCGCCCGCGGCTACGTCGACGATTTCCTGCGCATGTGCTTCGCCGTGCCATACGAGCGGTTCGATTCCGACCCGCTGTACGTGCACGCGCTCGGCCGTCTGCTCATCATCCATGCCGACCATGAGCAGAATTGCTCCACGTCGGTGGTCCGCATCGCCGGCTCCGCCCACGCGAACCTGTATGCGGCGATCTCCGCCGGCATCAACGCGCTGTCCGGGCCGTTGCATGGCGGCGCGAACGAGGCCGTGTTGCGTCAGTTGAAGGCGATCCGCGACTCCGGCAAGTCCGTCCGCCAGTTCGTGGAGGACGCGAAGGCCGAGGGGCATCGCATCTCAGGCCTGGGGCATCGCGTGTACAAGTCGTATGATCCGCGTGCCGCGATCGCGCGCCTGTATCTGGAGAAGATCATCGCGCGTGAGGACACCCGCAAGCTTCCCGCCGACGAGCGCGCCCTGTTCGACGTCGCGGTTGAGCTTGAGGACATCGCGCTCAACGACGAGTATTTCGTGTCACGTCACTTGTATCCGAATGTCGACTTCTACACCGGCCTGATATACCGCGCGATCGGTTTCGATCCGGCGATGTTCACCACGCTGTTCGCGCTTGGTCGCATCCCCGGATGGATCGCCCAGTACCGCGAGATGCTCGCCGACCCGAACACGAAGATCGGTCGTCCGCGTCAGGTGTACACCGGCGAGGTGGAGCGCGCCTACATCCCCCTGAATCAGCGCTGACGGAAGCAGAAAACTGCGCCGATGGCATTGGGCGTTGGCGGGCGGCGTCAGAGACCGCGCGCCAACGCCCAATGCCATCAGTCAGCTCGCTCCGCTCTCAGCAGTCTCTGCGACGCTGCTCGTCGCGCATGTATTCGAAGCACATCTGTGTCTGCTCGGCGTCCGACAGCGCGCGGTGCTCCTCGACGTCGGCGATGTCGAAACGCTGGATCAGGTCGACCAGCCGGTGTCGGTTGTACTGCGGGTACATGCTCCGGCTCATCTGCAACGTATCGATGATGCGGTTCGGCACCGCATGGTGCAGGATGCGCTGCGCCGCCAGGTCGATGAACTTGATGTCGAACTGCATGATGTTGTGCCCGATCATCGCGTCGTCGCCGCACCAGCGCAGGAAGTCGGGCAGCACGGTGTCCAGCGTCGGTGCCGGTTCGAGCATGTCCGGCGTGATGCCGGTCAGCTGCGTGATGAACGGATTGAGGTTGCGCATCGGATTGACCAACTGCTGATAGGTGTCGACGGGCTTGCGGTCGACGACCTTCACCGCTCCGAACTCGATGATGGTGTCCCGATACCAGCTGACACCGGTGGTTTCCAGATCCAGTACGACATAATCGTCGGGCAGTGTCCCGTCGGGCAGCATCGGTGTCTCCTCCCGGCGGCATGAAGCCGCCTCGTAATGGTCGTGGCGAACTCACTACTGTACATCACCATTGCGATACGATTCGCCGTCGTCGGCTTTCCGGTGTCGCAGGCTCCGAAGAAAAGGAAACCCGGCCCAAAAGGGCCGGGTGAGAAGGAGAAGAGAGAGGGGGACAATTGTGGGGTTACCTTGAGTGACCTCGCCGGCTCTTGCCGACAACCTCCATATCACTCCACCATCCTGGAAGCTGTGCTGTGATTGGCATGAATATATGCCGGTACGTTTCCTTCCGGTACGCTGGGAGCCGTTTCCGGATGCGACTTCCAGCGGTATTCGTCACTGCATGGAGATCTCGTCGATGGCTTTCAGCTCCTCGTCGCTGAAGTCCGTGTTCTTCAGCGCCCCGATGTTGTCGATGATTTGCTGCGGCTTGGATGCGCCGGCGAGCACGCTGGTCACGGCGTCGTCGTGCAGCAGCCAGGCGAGCGACATCTCGGCGAGCGTCTGCCCGCGCTGCTTGGCGATCTCGTTCAGGGCCATGATCTGGCCGTGGACGCGCGTCACGTCGTCGGCGTGCAGGAAGCGCGGATCGTGCGCCACGCGCGAATCCGCGGGGATGCCGTTGAGATACCGGTCGGTCAGCAGACCCTGCGCGAGCGGGCAGAACGTGATGAGACCCTTGCCCAGGTGCTTGGCGGTGTCCTTGAGCCCGTTGCGCTCGACGGTGCGGTCGAAGATGTTGTATTTGTTCTGGTTGATGATGAACGGCACGTGCAGTTCATCGAGGATCGTCGCCGCCCGCTCCAGCTGTGGCCCGTCGTAGTTCGACAGGCCCACATAGAGCGCCTTGCCGCTGGCGACGGCCTGGGCGAGCGCGCCCATCGTTTCCTCCAAAGGAGTCTCGGGGTCCGGACGGTGATGGTAGAAGATGTCGACGTAGTCGAGTCCCAGGCGTTCCAGGCTCTGGTCGAGTGAGGCGAGCAGGTATTTGCGGCTGCCCCAATCGCCGTACGGGCCCGACCACATCTCGTAGCCGGCCTTGGTGCTGATGACCAGTTCGTCGCGGTGGGCGGCGAGGTATTGCCGGATCAGCCGTCCCGCGTTCTTCTCCGCGGCGCCGGGTTCGGGGCCGTAGTTGTTGGCCAGGTCGAAGTGCGTGATGCCGTGGTCGAATGCGGTGAGCACCAGGGCCTTCATCTGGTCGTAGGGCGTGATGTCGCCGAAGTTGTGCCAGAAGCCCAGCGATATGGCCGGGAGCTTCAGGCCGCTGGCGCCGCAGCGCTTGTACAGCATGGTGTCGTAGCGCGTCGTGGCGGGCGCGTAGGTGCCGGTGGGTTCGAACATGGGTGCCTCCAGGTGTCGTCGATCGGTCCGATGTCTCCATTGTCACGCTTCAAGTTGGCTTGAGCGCAAGGGCGTCCGGCGTGTCATCCTCGCGGCTACAATGTCGAGCATGGAACGATACACAATCCGCGAGGTCGCCGACATGTTCCATATGGAGCCGTCGACGCTGCGGTATTACGAGGATGCGGGGCTGCTCACCAACGTTGGCCGGACGCCGGCCGGGCAGCGCATATACCTCCAGTGTCATATCAACCGCATGAGGACGATCTGCTGTTTCAAGCACGCGGGCATGTCCATCGAGGACCTCAAGCGGTTCTTCGCGTTCGAGGCCGACGAACCGGAGCATATCGACGACATCGTCGCACTGCTTGAGGACCGTCGCGCCGCCATCGAGGCGCAGCGCAGGACGCCGAAACCGGGCGCCGCCGTGCACACGAGCGTGCCGAACAGGAACATGCCGACCGCGTAGAAGAACAGCTGCCGTGTGGTGAACTTCTGGACGAGGAACGCGCTGATGGGGATCATGGTACCGTTCGTCAGCATGAACACGGTGCTCAGCCATTGCGCAGTGTTGCTGGTGATGTCGAAATCGTGCATCAGATGGGGCAGCGCCGAGGTCATCAGCGTCTGATTGAGGATGGCGGTGAAGCTGCCGACCATCATCACGATGATCGGGACCAGATCACGCTTCGACATGGAATTCGACTGCGCTACGGCGGTATCGGATATGTTCGATTGCATGCATACCTCGCGAGACTCGGGGGGGGGCCGGCCGATCTCGGCTGCTGCTGCCAGACCGCCGCTGCGGCCGTTCGGCGACACAGCTCCTGCGGGGATTCACGGAAAAACAATGAAACCGCATACTGTCTATCGTCCCTGTGGACAACACGACTGCTGCCGCTCCCGCCGAAAGTCCAGACGCATCTGATGCCAAGCCGCGCCGCCGTGACGGGAACCGCAGACGCCCTCGTCCCGGTACCCGAAACGCTCATAGAAGCCGATCAGGGGTTCCTTGCACGTCAGCACCAGGCCGTCTCGCCCGGCATCGCGCGCGTCTTCGATGACGGAGCGCATGAGGCGGCTCGCCCGCCTCTCCCGTCGGCTCCCGGGGTCGGTGCACACGCTGAACAGCATCTGCCACGCGCCGCGCTCGTCATGCATGGACGTGTCCGCATACATGGCATCGACCAGATCCGGCTCGTCGGTGACCATGCCGTTGATGGCCGCCGTCAGCCGGTCGTCGTCGAACAGCAGCCAGAAATGGTCGGCGTATGTGCGCAACCGGTCGGCGATGGCGTCGCGGCTCGCCGCCTCCGCCGGCGGAAAGCATTCGGATTCGAGCGCTGCCAGCGCATCCAGATCGCTCATATCGGCGTGTCGTATCATCTGCATGGCTTCACTGTAACAGCTCTCTGCCGTGACCGCGCAGTCAGGGAAAACACATGTGCCCGGCCCGGAACGCATCGAACATGAATGTCCGAATCGCTCCGGGCCGGACGCCGGCCGGCATCACGGGGAATCGCTCGCCGGTCAGCGCCGTGACCGCAGCCATGCCCGCTGCGCCGCGATGATCGCGGCGGTGACGGCCATCATCACCACGAACGCCACCGCGAACCATGCCCACATCGGGCCGGTCATCGCGACCACCTCGAACAGGTGCGGCAGGATGAGCAGCGCGAACGGGGCGCCCAGCACCATCGTCACGCAGACGAACACGCGGATCTTCGTGAACGGCACGCAGCTCTTGATCACGGCGACCATCGACGCGGCGATCAGCAGCGCGAACATGACCGTGCGGTTCTGCGTCTCGCCGAACGGAGCGATGAGGCTGAATGCGATGATCATGCCGGTGACGGCGATCGCGAACGGCGCCGCCTTGCCGAGCGCAGTGGGCAGGAACCGGCCGCGGATGCGTCGCGTGTCCGATTCGAATATCGTCAGGAACGACGGCCACGCCTCGATGCAGGCGTCGACAAGTGTGATCTGGATCGGAATGAACGGGAACGGGACGTTCAAAGCCAGGCAGAAGAACGACACCAGCACCGAGTAGATCGTCTTGATGAAGAACACGGCGGCCGTGCGGGTCACGTTGTTGACGACCTTGCGGCCCTCCAGCACCACCTGCGGCAGGTAGGTGAAATCGGAGTCGAGCAGCACGACCTGCGAGATCTGGCGCGCGGCGTCCGACCCGGAGGCGATGGCGATCGAGCAGTCGGCCTCGCGCAGGGCGAGCAGGTCATTCACGCCGTCGCCGGTCATCGCGACCTGATGCCCGGCCCGCTGCATCGCCTGCACCAGCTGGCGCTTCTGCTTGGGGGTGACGCGAGAGAACACCGTGTATCGGCCGGCGACGTCGTTGAACGTGGAATCCGGGGCGTCCGCCGGCACCGAGGTCATGTCGATGACGTCACGCCAACGCTCCAGGCCGGCCTGCCGGGCGACGGCGGCGACGGTGTCGGGATGGTCGCCGGAGATGACCTTCACGTCGACGCCCTGGTCGCGGAAGTACGCCAGCGTCTCCTTGGCCCGCGGGCGGATGTTGTCGCGCAGCGCGATCAGGAACATCGGCTGCAGCGCATCCGGCAGACGCTCCTCGTCCGTCCACGCGCCGGGCAGGTATCCGACGGCGATCAGACGCAGTCCCTGACCCATCAGCGCGGCCGCCTCATCGGGCAGGTTCACGCCAAGGATGCGCTCCGGGGCGCCCAGGAACACGGTTCCGGTCGCCGCCGCGGCCGACTCGCCCTCCTGCGTGTGGCGAGGCGCGTCTGCCGCACCAGCTGTTGCGCGCATCGTGATGGCGCCCCATTTGCGCTTCGACGAGAACGGGATGATGGCCTGCGCGGCGAAACGGCCGTCGCCGGCGGGGGCCCCGGGCTGGCCCGCCACCGGCGGGGTGATCCGCCCACCGAAATGGGCGCGCAGCGCCGCGATGGTCACGTTGTTGTCCTCGCTGGCGTCCAGGTAGGCGCGCAGCAGCGCGTCGGAATCCTCGGCGGCACCGCGCTCGCCGAGCGGCACGATCCGGTCCACGCTCATGTTGCCGTCCGTCAGCGTGCCGGTCTTGTCGAGGCACAGCACGTCCACATGCGCCAGCGTCTCCAGCGAATAGATGTTCTGCACGAGGATCTTGGCCTTCGCGAGGCGGATCACGCCGGTGGCCAGCGACACGGAGATCAGCAGCACCAGTCCCTTCGGCAGCATGCCGAGCAGCGCCGCAGCGGACGACACCACGGCGTCGTACGTGCCGGAGTGCCGCAGGAACATCGCCTCGACGAACAGCAGCACGCCCAGCGGGATGATCAGGAAGCTGGTGAACCGGGTGACCTTGCGCATCGAATCCAGCAGCTCGGAGTGCACGCGCTTCTCCTGGCGCACCTCGTTGATCAGCGAATTCGTGTAGTTCTCGTCGCCGACGTGCGTCACACGGGCGTACGCGCGGCCGGAAATCACCGAGCTGCCGGAATACAGCTCGCTGCCGGCGGTCTTGTCGATGGAGTCGCTTTCGCCGGTCAGCAGCGATTCGTTGACTTCCAGACGGCCGTCGATGACCACGGCGTCGTTGCAGATCTGCTTGCCGGAATCCAGCACCATGACATCGTCCTTGACGATGTCGCCGGCCTCGATGGTCGTCTCCTTGCCGTCGCGCAGCACCACCGCGTGCGGCTGGTTGAGGATCGTCAGCTCGTCGACGAGTTTCTTCGCCTTGAATTCCTGCACGATGCCGATGACGATGTTGAGGATGATGATCGCGATGAACAGCATGTTGGAGTACGCGCCGACCGCGAACAGCAGTATCGCTATAGCGAAGTTCAGTGCGTTGAACAGCGTGCAGATGTTCTCGCGCAGTATCGCGCCTGTCGATTTGGTGACGCTTCGCGCCCCGGTTTCGCCCTCGCCTCGCGCGCGGCGTTCTTCGACTTCAGATGTAGTGAGTCCTGTCATGGTTTCGACTGTATGGGAAAACTGCTGAGGGGGGCGCTAAAAAAACGCAAAGCATGCTTGATACACACACTTGACGCGCGAGGGCCGTCACGGTTCCGTCATGCCAAAGCGACACAAAGTCGTTTGTTGTCGGTTTTATTCCCCATGCTTGCGGTGAATCACGAGGCGCTGGGGGAACGGGTCGGATACAGTGGTGTCATACCGCAAATCATGGAGACATACGACGAACCACCCATGGGTAATAAGGGGAGCATCGTGCTGCAGATCAAGTCGATTTCCAAGCAATACAAGACCGGCGATTTTGTGCAGAAGGCGTTGGATGACGTCAGCCTGAACCTGCGCGACAGCGAATTCGTGGCGATATTGGGCCCGTCGGGTTCCGGCAAGACCACGCTGCTCAACATCATCGGCGGCCTGGACCGGTACGACAGCGGCGACCTGATCATCAACGGGGTCTCCACCAAACGGTACAAGGACCGTGACTGGGATTCGTACCGCAACCACACGATCGGCTTCGTGTTCCAAAGCTACAACCTGATTCCGCACCAGACGATTCTGTCGAACGTGGAGCTCGCGCTGACGATCTCCGGCGTATCCCGTACCGAACGGCGGGAGCGTGCCCGCAAGGCCCTCGAACAGGTCGGGCTGGGCGACCACATCAACAAGAAGCCGAACCAGCTGTCCGGTGGGCAGATGCAGCGCGTCGCCATCGCCCGCGCCCTGGTCAACGACCCGGACATCGTGCTGGCCGACGAGCCGACCGGAGCGCTCGACTCCGACACGTCCGTGCAGATCATGAACCTGCTCAAGGAGGTGGCGAAGGACCGTCTGGTGGTCATGGTCACACATAATCCCGAGCTCGCCGAGCAGTACGCCACCAGAACCGTCCAGCTGCGCGACGGCGTGATCCGCAGCGATTCCGACCCGTACGAGGTCGAGGAGGGCGAGTCCGAGGCGCCCGTACACAAGAGGCTGGGCAAGGCCTCGATGTCGCTCGCCACGTCCATCGCGCTGAGCTTCAACAATCTGAGGACCAAGAAGGGCCGTACGCTGCTCACCTCGTTTGCCGGGTCTATCGGCATCATCGGCATCGCCCTGATCCTGTCGGTTTCCACCGGCGTTAACGCGTACATCGACAGCATCCAGCGCGACACGATGACCGCCTATCCGATCACCATCGACTCGCAGACCTTCGACATGACCAGCATCATGGGCGCCCAGGCGGGCGGCAAGGAGACCGGAGGCAGATCGGCGAAGAACGACGGCATCTACCCGGACGACCGCAGCATCAAGCAGACCTCCAGCCTGACGAGCAGCATCACGAAGAACAACCTCGCCGATTTCAAGAAGTATCTGGACGACCCCAACAGCGAGGTTCGCCAATATGTCGGCGAAACCGGCATCCAATACACGTACGACGTGAAGTTCTCCGTGTTCAGCCACGATCCCGACGGCACGCTGGTCACCGCGAACGGCGTCACCATCGGTGCCAAGTCCGATTCGACATCGAACGCTGCGCGGATGAGCTCGATGGGCCAGTCGTCGAGCATGTCCGACATGACGAGCATGCAGATGACGGTGCTGACCGGCAAGACCGACACGAGCGCGTCGCCCGACTCGTTCCATGAAATCATGCCGGGGGCGAAGGACGATCAGCTCATCAGCAAGGTCATCACCGACAACTACCGCGTGGTCAAGGGCGCATGGCCGACCGGCAAGGACCAGGTCGTGCTCGTGCTTGACGACGACAACAAGGTACCGCTCACCACGCTGTATGAGCTGGGCCTGCTCAAGGCCAGCGACTACACCGACATGATGAACAAGCTCAACGACGGCGAGACGGTCAAGACACCCACCGGCAAGATCGACTACGCGACGGCGATGGGGCAGAAGCTGGCCATGATACCCGCCGCAGACCAGTACGTGAAGGACGCGAACGGCGACTACACGTACATCGGCGACGACGCGGACGCCATCGCAGAGCGCTTCGACTCGGCGGAGCAGCTGAAGATCGTGGGCGTGGTCAAGCCGATCAAGGACGCCTCCGCCACGCCGCTGGCCACCGGAATCGGCTACACCCGCGCACTGACCGACGAGCTGATCGACCATGCGAACTCCAGCGCCATCGTCACCGACCAGGAGAGGGACAAGACCCGCGACGTGCTCAACGGCCTGGCGTTCTCGCCGTCGGACGACGCGGCGAAGGCCGCTGATGCCAAGATCTATGTGGCCTCGCTCGGCGTGAGCGACAAGGCGAACATGGCCAAGGCCATGATGCAGTCGCAGTCAGCGCAGTCGGCTCAGCCCGGGCAGGCCGGGCAGTCAGCCGCGGGCGGGCAGCAGACGGCGGCGATGAGCGAGCAGCGGCTCGCCGACAGCTTCGACCAGTACATCGCCACCGCCTCGCAGGACGTGCTGGTCAAGATCTACGACCAGTACGTCTCGACCGGCACGTATGACGACAACCTCGCCGCGTTCGGCGTGGTGAGCCGGGACGTGCCCTCGACGATCAACATCTACACCGACAGCTTCGAGGACAAGGACCACGTGTCCAAGGCCATCACCGACTACAACAAGACCGTGCCCAAGGCCGACAAGATCGTCTACACCGATTACGTCGGCCTGATGATGAGCTCGGTGACGACGATCATCAACGTGATCTCCTATGTGCTGATCGCGTTCGTGTCCGTGTCGCTGGTGGTGTCGTCGATCATGATCGGCATCATCACGTACATCTCGGTGCTGGAACGCACCAAGGAGATCGGCATCCTGCGCGCGATGGGCGCCTCGAAGCGCAATGTGTCGCAGGTGTTCAACGCGGAGACCGGACTCATCGGCCTGTGCGCCGGCCTGATCGGCATAGGCGTGACGCTGCTGCTGCTCATACCGGGCAACCAGGTGCTGCACCATTTCATCGGCACCAACGACGTGAACGCCGCGCTGCCGGTGGCCGGAGCGGTGATCCTGGTGGTGCTCAGCATGGTGCTCACCCTTATCGGCGGCCTGATTCCGTCGCGCAAGGCCGCCAAGCAGGACCCGGCCACCGCGCTGCGCACCGAATAGCAGGTGTGATCCGGCGATGCGATACCTATGTGCGCCTGATTCCTTCAAGGAGAGCCTGACCGCCGCCGAGGCGGCACGGGCCATGGCCGAAGGCATCCGCCGCGGTGACCCCGACGCCGAAATACGATGCCTGCCCATGGCTGACGGGGGAGAGGGAACCGCGCGGGCGCTGGCCGACGCCACCGGCGGCACGATGCTGACGGCCGGCGCGCACGATCCCCTCGGACGCCCGGTGCAGGCCGGGTTCGCGCTGCTCGGCGACGGCCGCACCGCGGTCGTGGAGACCGCCGCCGCCAGCGGACTGGCGCTGCTGCGCCCATCCGAACGCGACCCGAAGGCCACGACGTCATACGGCACGGGCGAACTGATCCGGGCCGCGCTCGACACCGGCGCCGAGACGATCATCGTCGGGCTCGGCGGCAGCGCCACCAACGACGCGGGCTGCGGTCTCCTGCAGGCGTTGGGGGTGCGGCTGCTTGACCATGACGGGCGTGACGTGCGGCCGGGCGGGGCGGCGCTCGCCGAAGTGGAGCGCGTTGACCTGAGCGGCCTGGACAGACGGCTTGGCGACGTGCATGTCATCGCCGCCTGCGATGTGACCAATCCGCTGACCGGCCCCGAGGGCGCCAGCGCGGTGTTCGGCCCGCAGAAGGGCGCGAGTCGCGAAGACGTGACGCTGTTGGACGGCGCCCTGCGGCACGTCTCGTCGGTCATCGAACGTGCGCTCGCTGAACAGGTGCCCGCCGAACGGAATGGCGATGGCGGAAAAGTCGAAGCGGCCGTGGCTGAATCATCGTCTCCTGGCCATCGTTCCCGTCCTGACCACCGTACCCGCACGCCCATCGCCGATCATCCCGGAGCCGGGGCGGCGGGCGGCATCGGCATGGCGCTGCTCGCCGTGCTGCACGCCGATTTTCGCCCGGGCATCGACTTGGTGATCGAGCAGTCCGGGCTGGATGCCGCCGCGCAATGGGCGGACATCGTGTTCACCGGCGAAGGTTCGATTGACGCGCAGACCATGTTCGGCAAGACGCCGGTCGGGGTCGCCTCCGTGGCGAAGCGGCACGGCAAACTGGTGATTGCCATCGCCGGCCACGTCGGCGACGGCATCGAGTGTCTGCACGGGCGCGGCATCGATGCGGTCTTCGGTGCCGCGCCGGGTGCCGCGAGCCTCGATGAGCTGCTGCGCGACGCCCGTGCGAACGTGGCCCGCACCGCCGAACAGGTCACGCGGCTGATGCGAATCGTGCGCTCGCATTAGCCGCGGATACGAGAACCGGAATGGCCGTTTCCCCAATGATCGGGGCTTTCGCATCCGCGTTGAGCGCGAGTCAACGATTGGGGTCAGCTTTCGGCCACTGCCTGAATGGCCACGGCTCCGACGAAATTGATCGGCTGGCTGAAGTTCGGCTGGAAGAACAGGTCGGCGCCGGCGAGCTGATCGATCGTGAACCCCGCCTGAATGGCCACGGACACGACGTTCGCCGCCTGCGAGATGTCATGCTTCGACAGGAACTGCGCACCCAGGATGCGCCGGGTGACCGGGCTCCACACCAGCGTGGTCGTCACCGGCGTGGTGGTGAGCATGAAATCGGGGCGGTAATCCTGCGTGATCGTCGTCGATTTCGCGGCGATGCCTCGGCGTTTCGCGCCGCCGGCGGTGAGTCCCGTGGCGGACATCGCCAGATCGTACAACTGCACTGCGCTGGTGGCCTGCGTGCCGGGATGCCGCTTCGTCGCGGCGACGATGTTCTCGCCGATGAGCAGCCCCTGCCGCACCGCATTGGTGGCGAGCGGGATGTAATCGTCCGCGCCGGTCGGGTTGTATCGGACCGTGGCGCTGTCGCCCGCCGCGAATACGTCGTCGAGCACCGTGTTGTCCGGCAATGAGGCGCGCATGTAGTCGTCGATGACGATCGCCCCGTTCTTCAGCATACGCAGCTGATCCGCGAACAACGCGGTGTTCGGGCGGAATCCGGCGCCCAGGATCGCCACATCAGCCGTGTACTCGCCCTTCTCGGTGACCACGGTCACGCCGGAGCCCTCGATCCCGTCGCTGCCGGCCGCCGGCCGGAACGCCGTCACCTTCTGGCCGAGCGCCAGGGTCACACCATGCTCATCGAACGCCTGCTCCACGTCATCGGTGATGGTCGCATCGAAATTGTTCGCCAGCACGCGGTCCAGCGCATCCACCAGCGTGGTCTTCACGCCGATTTCGCTGAACTGCTCGGCGATCTCCGCGCCGATGTACCCCGCGCCGATCACGACGGCCGATTTCGCGCTGCCCGCGCGCTCCTTGATCGCCATCGCATGGTCCCAGTTCTTGCACAGCAGCACGCGCCCCGATTCGAGCGCCTCGTCCAGCCCGCCGATCGGCGGCACCACGGGCGCGGAACCGGTGGTGATCACCAGCTTGTCGTATCGGTATTCGCCGACTTCCCCGGTGTTCATGTCACGGGCGCGCAACACCTTGCCGGCGACATCCACATCGAGCACGTCGTGGCGCATGTGCATCGTGGCTCCGGCTTCGGCGAGGGCCTTCGGCGACGAATAGAACATGCGCTTCGGATCGGATACGTGGTCGCCGACCCACAGCGCGATGCCGCAGGAAAGGAACGACAGCGAGTCGTTGCGTTCGAATACGTGGACAGTCCAGTCGGGATGCTGCTTGAGGATGGATGTGGCGGCGAACGTTCCCGCGTGAGTGCATCCGACGATGGCTACGGTGGTCATGGGCGAGCTCCTTTGCTTGGGTCCCTCCGGCGCGTGAATCCCGCCGGCGTCACTCCAGCATATCGCCCGGTTCCGCTGCCGGGGTGAGACCAAATGCCCTACAGGGCCCGGATGTGACGAACATCACGATGGCCGATGGGTCGTAGCGTCGGTTTCTGCGCGAAGCCATGTCGCACTTAGTCGCGCCTTGGTTGCCACCAGAACATTCCGGGCGTGTCGCAAATGGCTCTTGCCGGTCGTCAAAGATACCGTGTAAGTCGTGAAAATCCAGTGTTTGCAAAGGTTTTGAGCATCCTATAAATAATGTGTATGCCGTCCGGGTTGCGAGGCCGCCGGCCGCTGACTACCTTCATAAGGGTCACGCGGGGTTCATCGGGAAACCCGCCAAGAAAAACCGCAGGGGGTGCTCATGACGAGGTTCAACACTCAGCTGGTCCACGGATTGCCGGTCAACGACAACAACACCGGAGCCGTCAACCCGCCCATCTACAACTCATCCACATACGCTGTCGAATCGGTCAACGCCATGCCCCGCTGGGATTATGCGCGTAGCGGCAACCCGACCCGCGACTTTTTGGAAAAGCAGATCGCCCAGCTGGAGCACGGGACTCGCGGCTTCGCGTTCGCGTCCGGACTCGCCGCGATTCACGCGGTGCTGTCCATCTTCAAACCCGGGGACCGCATCGTGGTCGGCAAGAACATCTACGGCGGCACGTATTCGCTGTTCAACGAGTACTTCGCCGAGCGCGGGCTGGAGTTCGACAGCGTCGACACCGCCGACTACGAGGCGCTCGACGCCGCGATCAGCGGGCGCGACAGAGGCGGCCGCGCGGCCAGCGCCGTATATTTCGAGACGCTGACCAACCCGCTGCTGCAGATCAACAACGTCAACCGCATCTCGTCCATCGCGCACCGATACGGCGCGCTGTCCATCGTCGACAACACGTTCGTCACGCCGTACCTGCAGCAGCCGCTCGATTTGGGCGCGGATATCGTCATCCATTCGGCCACCAAATACCTGGCAGGCCATTCCGAGGTGAACGCCGGCCTTGTGGTGGTGTTGGACGATGAGGTCGGCAATGGAATCTACTTCGCGCAGAACCGGTTTGGCGGCGTGCTCGCCCCGACCGAATGCAACGACGTGCGCCGTGGCATCCAGACGTTGGCGCTGCGCATGGAGTGTCAGCAGCGCAACGCGCAGGCCGTGGCGGAATACCTGCTGGCGCATCCGCTCGTTCGGGCCGTGCATTACCCGGGCGTGTATGGCGACCGCAACCGTCTGCTCGCCGAGAATGGACTCAAGGGGTTCGGCGGCGTGCTGTCCTTCGAAGTGGTGCCGGGGGTCGACCCGTCCATCGTGCTCGACAACCTGCACGTGTTCCATCTCGCCGTCAGTCTGGGCGCGGTGGAAAGCCTCGCCGAGCTGCCATGCCGCATGACGCATTTCGAGCTGCCTCGCGAGGAGCGTCTCAAGGTGGGCATCACCGACGAGCTGGTGCGTCTGTCGGTGGGCATCGAGGACGTGTCCGACCTGATCGAGGATCTGGGGCAGGGCTTCGACAAGGCGTTCGAGGCGCTGGACATCGACGGCGTAAGCGGTCAGGTGCTCGACCGGCTGACGACGGAAGTGGCCGCATAGGGTCGCGTACCGTGCCTATCATGCGGTGCGGGCCGTGCGGGCGTTGACGTTCATGGCAATGACGCCCGCACTGTCGTGTCTTGAAGGAATATGGCGGTCGGTGTTCGTTGTTTTGGCGGTCATGCGGATGAAAGGGATTTGGAAATGACTGATTTCAGCACGCTTGCGGTTCATGGCGGGTATAATGCGAACCGCAACGACAATGCGGTCAGCGTGCCCATCTACGCCTCCGCTGCCTTCGATTTGGAGAACGCCGCTCGTGGCCGTGATCTGGCCGCCGGTGAGATATCCGGGTTCGAGTATTCCAGAGTCGCCAATCCGACCGTCGATGCGCTCGAACGCCGGCTCGCCGCCCTGGAGGGTGGCGTCGGCGCGGTGGCGGTGTCGTCGGGCATGGCCGCGGTGTCATACGCGCTGATGTGCGCGGGGGAGGGCGGTGGCCGCATCATCGCGCCGACGAACCTGTACGGGGCGTCAGTCGATGCGCTCGGCGACTTCCTGCCGCAGTTCGGCATCCACGCTGATTTCGTCAAGGACATCAACGACCTGCATGAGATCGAGTCTCTGATCGGTCCCGCGACCCGTGCCATCTTCGCCGAGACGGTCGCCAACCCGAACACCGCCATCACCGATATCCGTCCGCTGGCCGATCTGGCGCACCGGCACGGACTGGCGCTGATTCTCGACAACACCGTGCCGACGCCGTACCTGCTGCGCCCGATCGAATTCGGCGCCGACATCGTTGTGCATTCGACCACCAAGGGCATCACCGGGCATGGCAACGCCATCGGCGGCGTGATCGTCGACGCCGGACGGTTCGACTGGGCGAACGGCCGTTTCCTGCAATTCACGCGGCCTGAGCAGGTCATCGCCGACATCGACGGCAACCGGCGCAGCTTCTCCGGGGCGTTTGGCGCCGAAGCGTTCATCAGGCGCATCCGCGTCAAATACCTGCGCACGTTCGGTGCCGTGCAAAGCCCGTTCAACGCATACCTGCAGCTGATCGGACTGGAGACGCTGCCGCAGCGGGTCGCCCGCCAGGTCGAAACGGCGACGGCCATCGCCGGGCACCTCGAACACACGCCGCATGTCGTGTCGGTGAATTATTCAGGGTTGCCGGACTCGCCGTATCATGCGCTCGCCGGGAAATACTTCCCCCGAGGCGTCGGCCAGATCCTCTCGTTCAAGGTGGAAGGCGGCGCGGACCGTGTGCGTCGCATCCTCGACGGCGTGAAGCTGTTCTCATACGTGCCAAATATCGGCGACGCAAGGTCGCTGATCGTCGACCCCGCGAACATCACCCACCGCGAGGTGCCGGAATCGTATCGCAAGGCCGCCGGTGTGAGCGACGATCTGATTCGTCTGTCCATCGGTCTTGAGGACGCGGGAGACCTGATGGCCGACCTTGACCGGGCCATAGCCGGCGCATACGGGGAGTAGACGCGGGCATGCCGCCGTCCCGTACGGTGAGACGAAGAAGGGCCACACGGCGAACAACTCTTGAACTCTATGTGAGTTTTCACTGAAAGCCCGTCGTTTTCGGATAGGATGGAATAGACATCGCGCCCGAAGTAGGGTGCGGCAACACCAGGCAAGGAGGAATGATGGGTGTTCTGATGGGAATGACGGGTGCTCTGATCATATCGGGCGTCATCGTCGTCATCGTCCTCGCCGTGCTGTGCGCCTCGATTTTCATCGTGCCGCAACAGCAGGCATACATCATCGAACGGTTCGGCAAATACAATAAGGTCCAGTTCGCCGGCATCCACGCCAAGATCCCGTTCGTCGACCGCATCTCGACGAAGACGAACATGCGAGTCTCCCAGCTGAACGTGCAGCTGGAAACCAAGACGCTCGACAACGTGTTCGTCACGGTCGTCGCTTCGACGCAGTTCCGTGTCAATCCTGAGAACGTCGCCACCGCATACTATGAGCTGCGCGATCCCGCCGGACAGCTCAGGAGCTACATGGAGGACGCGCTGCGTTCCGCGATCCCGGCGCTCAGCCTCGATGACGCCTTTGCCCGCAAGGACGACGTCGCCTTCGACGTGCAGAAGACGGTCGGCGCCGAGATGGCGCGCTTCGGCTTCACCGTCGTCAAGACGCTGATCACCGCCATTGACCCGAGCCCGCAGGTCAAGAGCGCGATGGACTCCATCAACGCCGCGCAGCGTGAGAAGGAGGCCACCCGCCAGCGTGCCGAGGCGCAGCGCATCCAGATCGAGACGCAGGCCGCTGCGGACGCCGAGAAGACCCGACTCCAGGGTGAGGGCCAGGCCAACTACCGTCGTGAGATCGCAAACGGCATCGTCGACCAGATCAAGAGCCTGCAGGCCGTGGGCATGGACATCAACGACGTCAACAACGTCGTGCTGTTCAACCAGTACCTTGATGTGATGCGCTCGCTGTCCGAGTCGAACAACGCCAAGACCGTCGTGCTGCCCGCCTCCACGCCCGGCGGCTACGAGGATCTCTACCAACAGGTCACCAAGGCCATGCTCACCACCAACGAAGCCAAGTAACAAGTCCTACTCATCGATAAAGCCCCTCATCGCGAGGGGCTTTTCCATTATGCCCCCGTTGACGGGCTGAGCCGTCAAGCAAACAGCGGTGCTGTTTGTAGGCGAAGAGCGAACGACAGTGAGCCAGCGGAACAGTCATGCTTAGCCCGTCCATAATTGCAGGGCCCGAAGGGCTGTCGGCGGAGCCGACTGGGGGTGGTCGCCACCCACCGGCGCTGCGCGTCATCTCCCGCCAGCGGGAGGTGCGCCGTGTCCCGCTACCGCACTCTCGGCGTATGACTGACCGCCGAAATCAGTATCTTCTTCAAGCCGTCATACGGCGGATACACCAGCGAAAGCGTATCCGGCACCGCGGCCTTGCCGACCACGGTCTTGACATGACTGAACTCCAGGAACCCGGCCTTGCCGTGATATGAGCCCATGCCCGAAGCTCCCACGCCGCCGAACGGCAGTCGACTGGAGATCAGATGGCCAAGCGGCAGGTTGAATCCCAGCGCTCCGCAACTGACTTCGCGCTCGAACATCCGCCGTACCCTCTTGCTGCCCGTGAACGCGTAGGCCGACAGCGGGCGTGGCCGGGCGTTGATGAATTCCACTGCGGCCTTCGCGTCGGCGACTTCCAAAATGGGCAGAATCGGGCCGAATATCTCCTCCTGCATCACCGGCGCATCGGGTTTGACGCCCAATAGCACGGTCGGTGCGATGTAGAGGTCATCGCGTCTGGTATTGCTCCCGCATACCGTGCGTCCGTTGGCGGGGCTCTTCGGATCGGGCAGCAGCGCAGTCAGCCGGTCGAAATGCCGGGCGTTGATGATGCGTCCGAAACTGTCGGAATGTTGCGGGTCTGAGCCGAAGAACCGCGTGACGGCCTCGGCGATCTTTCCGGCCAGCGGCTCGATGACGTCGGACGTTGCGAGCACATAGTCGGGTGCCACGCAGGTCTGCCCGGCGTTGATGAACCGCCCCCAGGCGATGCGCCGCGCGGCGACGTCGAGGTTCGCGGTACGGTCGACGAACACCGGCGACTTGCCTCCGAGCTCCAAAGTGACCGGTGTGAGATGCTTCGCGGCGGCGGCCATGACTATCGAACCGACTTTTCCTCCGCCGGTGTAGAAGATGTGATTGAACGGCTGCTCCAGCAGCTTTGTCGTCTCCTGCGGTCCTCCCTGAACCACGCGGAACGCCTGCGGGTCCATGTACCGTGCGATGAGGTCCGCCATCACGCCGCTGGTGTGCGGAGACAGCTCCGATGGTTTCATGCACACGCAATTGCCTGCGGCGATCGCGTCCGCCATAGGCTCGAAACTGAGCAGCACCGGATAGTTCCACGGCGAGATGATGAGCGCCACGCCTTTCGGCTCGGCGACTGTCCAGCCGACTGCGGGCTGCAGCAGGTAATGCATCGGCTTGGGATGCCGCGCCGCCCACCTGCCGAGGCGTGGCTTGATGAAGCGAATCTCATCGAGCACCAGCCCGATTTCCATCAGCGCGGTCTCCGTGGCGGGTTTGCCCAGGTCGGCGCGTACCGCACGGGCGATGACGGTGGCATTCTGCCTCAGCATTCGGGCCATCGCGTCGAGTTGCGCCTTTCGCCAGCGCAGTGGCCGGGTGACTCCTGAGCGGAAGGTCGCGTCCAGTTGCGCGAACGCCCGTTGCCGGGCGGCCGCCTGCTTCGTCGTGGTCGCCGTTTCCTTTGTAGTCATCGTCGTCCTCCTGTTTGCATGGTAGCCGAAGAATCCGTGGAACGTAATCGACGATTTCCGCCCTGACGTCGTATTGGAGTTGCATGCTGGCTCCTGCTGGCGGGAGCTGTCGGCGGAGCCGACTGAGGGTGGTCTGGGTCTTTAGGTGGCGATTGTGCCCTTAAGCGCAATCGTTCTCGATGATCGTGCCCGACATATGATGAATGCACCGAACCGGCACATCGCAACTGATCGGTGACGGCTTGGATGGCATAAGATGGGCGCCATGAAGGATTTTCTGATGCGATGGCTGGTGCTGACGGTTGCGGCCGCGGTGATGGTGGTGCTTCTGCCCGGCATGACCGCGGTGGGGCAGCCTCCGATTTTGGGAATCGCAGTGTTCGCGCTGTTCATGGCGCTGATCAACGCCTCGATCAAGCCGGTGACGCAGCTGATCGCGCTGCCGTTTTCGATTCTCACGTTCGGGCTGCTGTATCTGGTCATCAACTGGCTGTTCATGCGGCTCGCCTCATGGTTGGCAATCAGTCTGTTCGGTGTTGGCGTGCTGGTGCACGGGTTCTGGTGGGCGGTGCTCGGCTCTCTCATCATGTCCATTGTCTCGGGGATCGTCGGCAGCATCGTGCGCGATTGAGCGTCGGCGTACATCCGGCATGATGGTCGGATTTCGGGCCTCGCATGATTGCCTGGCCGCGAGCAGACGGCGTTCGCGGCCACTCCGGTTCCGTCGGCCACACACCGTGATAGGATATGCACCGAAGTCAAGGCGATGATCCGTTATCAGCGGGGAGTCTTCGGAAGAAAAGCTTCATGACGGTCGATCGAACGTCGACGGCACGAAGCTGAGTAGAACCGACGGGATCGGCCCGTCACAGCCGAACACAAGCGGTCGCGAGTTTTCGCCGTCTTAGGATGGCCGGATGCGAGCGACAAGCGAGGTGGTACCGCGGTGGCGGTCGGCAGCCTGAGGGCATGCCGCCGATCATCGTCCTCGTAGGCGGGAATGGCCATGACGGCCGTTCCGGGCGGAACAAGGGTTCCGGCCGCGAGGACATCGCCGGCGCATATATGCCGCCGGTGTGGCGAACGGCCGTCTCAATCCCTGTTCTTCCCGTGAATGGTTCGCTATAGCCAGCTCCCGTAGGACCAGTGCAATGCGACATCGAGGAGAGCAATGGTGAGCGAAACCACCAATTCCCACGTGTATCCCAAGGCGAACGAGGGCGGCGAGACCGCCAGCGTCGCGCCGAACCCGAGTTTCCCCAACATGGAGGAAACCGTCCTGAAGTATTGGGACAAGGACGACACCTTCAACAAGTCCGTTGAACGCAACCCTTCCGGCGACCATAGCCAGAACGAGTTCGTGTTCTTCGACGGCCCGCCGTTCGCGAACGGCCTGCCGCACTACGGCCACCTGCTGACCGGTTACGCGAAGGACGTGATCCCGCGCTACCAGACCATGAAGGGCCGCAAGGTCAACCGCGTGTTCGGCTGGGACACGCACGGTCTGCCCGCCGAGCTGGAGGCGCAGAAGGAGCTCGGCATCGACTCGGTCGACCAGATCGAGAAGATGGGCATCGACAAGTTCAATGACGCCTGCCGCGCCTCCGTCCTGAAGTACACGCACGAATGGCAGGATTACGTGCATCGTCAGGCCCGCTGGGTCGACTTCGAGCACGGGTACAAGACGCTGAACATCCCGTACATGGAGTCGGTGATGTGGGCGTTCAAGCAGCTGTACGAGAAGGGCCTGGCGTACCAGGGCTACCGCGTGCTGCCGTACTGCCCGAAGGATCAGACGCCGCTTTCGGCGCACGAGCTGCGCATGGACGCCGACGTGTATCAGGATCGTCAGGACACCACCGTGTCGGTGGCCGTGAAGCTGCGCGACGAGGAGGACGCCTACGCGGTCTTCTGGACCACCACGCCGTGGACCGTGCCTACCAACTTCGCGATCGTCGTCGGCGCTGACATTGACTATGTCGAGGTGCGCCCGACGCAGGGCAAGTACGCCGGCAAGAAGTTCTACTTCGGCAAGCCCCTGCTCTCCAAGTACGAGAAGGAGCTCGGCGAGGATTACGAGGTCGTGCGCGAGCTCAAGGGCTCCGAGATGGCCGGTTGGCGTTACTGGCCGGTGTTCCCGTACTTCGCTGGCGACAAAGCCGAGTCTGAGGGCAACGTGCCGGGGCCCGAAGGCTACCAAATCTTTACCGCGGACTACGTCGACACCGTCGAGGGTACCGGCCTGGTTCACCAGGCTCCCTATGGTGAGGACGATATGAACACGCTGAACGCGCACGGCATCAAGAGCACTGACGTGCTCGACGCCGGCTGCCGCTTCACCGCGCAGTGCCCCGATTACGAGGGCATGTACGTGTTCGACGCGAACAAGCCGATCCTGCGCAACCTGCGCAACGGAGACGGCCCGCTGGCCGAGATCCCGGCCGAGCATCGCGCGATCCTGTTCCAGGAGAAGAGCTATGTGCACTCCTACCCGCATTGCTGGCGTTGCGCCACGCCGCTGATCTACAAGCCTGTGAGCTCATGGTTCGTGTCGGTGACGAAGATCAAGCCGCGCCTGTTGGAGCTCAACCAGCAGATCAACTGGATTCCTGAGAATGTCAAGGATGGTCAGTTCGGTAAGTGGCTCGCCAACGCGCGCGACTGGTCGATCTCCCGCAACCGCTTCTGGGGTTCGCCGATCCCGGTGTGGGTGAGCGATGACCCGAAGTACCCGCGCGTCGACGTGTACGGTTCGTTGGAGGAGCTCAAGGCCGACTTCGGCGACTACCCGCGCGACAAGGACGGCAACGTCAACATGCACCGTCCGTGGATCGACAACCTCACGCGCGTCAACCCGGACGACCCGACCGGCAAGAGCCACATGCACCGTATCAGCGACGTGCTCGACTGCTGGTTCGAATCCGGTTCGATGTCGTTCGCGCAGTTCCACTACCCGTTCGAGAACAAGGAGAAGTTCGAGCAGCACTTCCCGGCCGATTACATTGTCGAATACATCGGCCAGACTCGCGGCTGGTTCTACCTGCTGCACGTGATGGCCACCGCGCTGTTCGACCGCCCGGCGTTCAAGAACGTGATCTGCCACGGCATCGTGCTCGGTTCCGACGGCCAGAAGATGTCGAAGCACCTGCGCAACTACCCGGACGTGAACGGCGTGTTCGACAAGTACGGTTCCGACGCCATGCGCTGGTTCCTTATGTCGTCGCCAATCCTGCGCGGCGGCAACCTCATTGTTACCGCTGAGGGCATCCGCGACACCGTGCGCCAGGTCATGCTGCCGGTGTGGAGCTCCTACTACTTCTTCACGCTGTATGCGAACGCGGCCAATGGCGGGGCCGGCTTCGACGCCCGTCAGCTGCGCGCGGACGAGGTGGCGGGTCTGCCCGAGATGGACCGTTACCTGCTGGCCCGCACCCGCAGGCTCGTAGAGCGTGTAGAGAAGTCGCTCGACGAGTTCGCGATTTCTGACGCGTGCGATGCGGCAAGTGACTTCATCGACGTGCTCACCAACTGGTACATCCGCAACACCCGCGACCGCTTCTGGAAGGAGGACGCGAACGCGTTCAACACGCTGTACACCGTGCTTGAGGTGTTCATGCGCGTGCTCGCGCCGCTCGCTCCGATGGAGTCCGAATCCGTGTGGCGTGGCCTGACCGGCGGCGAATCCGTGCATCTGGCCGATTGGCCGTACGTCGCGGACGAGAAGACCGGTGAGGCGACCGAGCTTGGCCGTGTGCTGGTCGACGACCCGGCACTGGTGGACGCGATGGAGAAGGTGCGCGAGATCGTCTCCGGCACTCTGTCGTTGCGCAAGGCCGCCCAGATCCGTGTGCGCCAGCCGCTCGCCAAGCTCACCGTCGTGGTCGAGGATGTGGACGCCGTCAAGGCGTACGACGAAATTCTCAAGTCAGAGCTTAATATAAAGGATATTGAGTTCTGCACGATGGAGGATGCCGGTTCGCAGGGGCTGAAGATCGTGCACGAGCTGAAGGTCAACGCCCGCGCCGCCGGTCCGCGCCTCGGCAAGCAGGTCCAGTTCGCCATCAAGGCGTCCAAGACCGGTGCCTGGCACGTCGATGCCGCGACCGGTGCTCCGGTCGTCGAGACGCCGAACGGCGAGGTTGCGCTGGAGGCCGGCGAATACGAGCTAATCAACCGCGTGGAGGAGGAGAACGCCGCCGAGGCCGCCGCTTCCGTGTCGGCCGCTCTGCCTACCGGCGGTTTCGTGATTCTCGATACCGTGCTGACCGCCGACCTGGAGGCCGAGGGCTACGCCCGCGACGTGATTCGCGCCGTGCAGGACGCCCGCAAGGCCGCCGACCTGGACATCGCCGATCGCATCGCCCTAGTGCTGACCGTGCCGTCCGTCAATGTGGCCGATGTCGAGCGGTTCCGCGATCTGATCGCCCATGAGACGCTGGCCACCTCCTTCGCGGTGAAGGAAGGCGCCGAGCTGGGTGTGGAGGTCGCCAAGGCGTGAGATCGCTGAATTGAGTTTGCTGAGTTGTCAATATTGAACGTTGTGGACAGCCCAGTAAACTCGATACGCCAATTGATATGAGCTTGTCGTTGTGGTTGGGATTGTGTGGATTCCAGCCACAACGACAAGTTTTTTGTGTCTTCGCCAGTTTGTGTGGTGGGAAAGCCCCGGCGTCCGTTGCCGGGGCTTTTTCGTGTGCGGGTATGGGAGGGGCGTTCTCCTGTTAGGTTTGTTTCCGCCAAGAAATAGAACCGAGGAACAGAGGAACGCCTGTGCCCACCATATTAGCCGGCGCGCTCAAGCGCATGCTGGGCCTGCCCGCGAACGTCGTGGCCGGCGTGCCGCGCGTCGAGAAGGACCCGCGCGGAGGGGACGTCGTCATCGTCCCGGTGCGCCCGTACGCGAGGGACATGGACCAGTGCGCCAGATGTGGGGAGCGTGGCCGGCCGTACGACCGGCTGGGCGTGCGCCGCTGGCGGCATCTCGACATCGGCTGCGCCAGGCTCCTGCTGGAGCACGCGCCCCGGAGGGTCGATTGCGCGGAGCACGGGGTGACCGTCGCGATGGTGCCGTGGCGAGACGCAAGAGCGCGTACACGCGTGACTTCGAGCGGCAGGTCGCATGGCTGAGCGTGCACGCGCCCAGGAGCGCCGTGTCGGCGCTGATGCGCGTCAACTGGAAGAGCGTGGGCCCGATTCTGCAGACGCGTCCCTCTCGGGCATCGAGGAGTTCTCGAGGCTCGGCGAGAAGATCGACCGCCGCCGCTTTGACATCCTGCGCACCATCCGGTCCGGACTATCCAACGCTCGCCTGGAGGCCGTCAACAACAAGATCAAGACCACCATCAAGATCGGCTATGGCTACAGGAACCTCGGCAACCTCATCGCCCTGGTCATGCTCAAATGCGGCGGCCTCAACCTCCAACTCCCCGGACGCCAATAACCCGTAAGCCAGACCAGGGACCCACACCCACACAAACACCCGAAGAGCCGTTTTTTCGTATGCACTCCGTGATGCCAGCTGTGTTATTTAGGATGCCCGGAAAGACGCCAATCTTGACTTTGTCGAACAATGCACATCGACACGCCGATCGAACATGGTTTTCACTATCTACTTCATTGAAGATATAATTCCTTCTAGGCGAGCAGGCCGGACAAGTCGTACTCACCTAGAGACCAGAAATACCGGCCTTTGTTTCACGGGAAAGGTGCAGGTGATGAAGATGAAACTAATCGCCATCATTGTCATTCTCATCCTCCCGATCCAGGAGTATGAGTCTTTCTTCGCTATTAGAGGGTAGCAGGTGAATGATGTTATGCCAGTTGCGACACCATTCACCTGATATCCTGCAGGGCGCACCATCGGCTGCCCGTGTCATCTCAGCAAGGTGTGGATTGAAAAAATGATGCAGATAGTATAGGTATCTCAAAAATGCGTCGTCTGTGCCTCCGATTCAAAGCGGAGGCACAGACGACGCAATCCATATTCCACGGCTTTTTCAGCACTGGACCTCTAATTTTCCGCATAATTACATCGCGTTCGGTAAAAATTTACCGCACATAAAAGATCCGGCGATAATGGGGGGGGGTACGCAGATGTTTCAACTATTCAGAAAGGGTGCGCAATGGGACATGCATTGATGCCTAAGGATTTATTATTAGCGCGTAAAGATGATGACGGCAATACGCAGACGCTGTATGACCATTTGCACAACACAGCGAAACTGGCAGCGGGCTTTGAAAAAAGAAGTTCTGTTACGGCGTTTGTCGCAGGACTGCTGCACGATTCCGGCAAAGCTACGGATGACTTCAAACGATATCTGCTGACCGGCAACCGCAAGCGAGGGGAAGTCGTTCATGCCAAGCAAGGCGCGTTCATTGTTGATGATTGTGCTGCCGATTTTCCATCATCAGCAGCCAGTATGATAACCGCAGAAGTACTTGAGCTGGCAATTGCTAATCATCATGGTCATCTGCCGGATTGCCTAGATGCTTGTGGAGGAACTGCTTACTTTAGGAAGTTGACAGGCGAGAACAAAAAAGCCGAGCAGTACCACTATCAAGAAGTACTGAGCCATGTTTCTTCCTTAAACCTAGATATAAACACCAATTTCGCCAACAGTGTCGCTGAGACCAATAGACTGCTAGAAACAGTCGATTCCTGTGGTATTTCACCGCGCAACACAAGGAATTCTCGCAGCTTCTTCTTGGGCCTGTATGCAAAATACATCTATTCGCGGCTCGTAGATGCGGATCGAGTCGATGCGGCAAACTTCACGGCTCATCAACCATATACTTCGCAGACTCCCAATTGGGAAGAACTGACTCGTCGACTAGAAAATGCAATCAGTGGTTTTGATACATCGTCGAAGATCAGCAAAATCAGGATGCGTATCTCTGAAAATTGTCTTGCAGCCAGCACACGCGATACAGGAATATACCGTTTAGGTGTGCCCACGGGCGGTGGAAAAACTTTGGCCTCTCTACGTTTTGCGCTCCATCATGCCCAGGAAACAGGAAAACACCATATCATTTACATCACCCCTTATTTGTCAATTACAGAGCAAACCGTGCAGGTATTCCGCAATGTTCTCGATCTCGACAAAGACGACGAGATTCTTCTCGAGCATTATTCGAGCGTGGTTCCGGATAAAGATGACGAAAAGGAGCAGCAACGACGTCTCGCTGCAGAGCGATGGGATAAGCCTATCATCGTGACTACGATGGTGCAGTTCCTGGAAACTGTGATGTCTGCGAAAGCAACAAGACTACGCAAGTTCCACAACTTGGCTGATAGCGTTATCGTCTTTGATGAAGTACAGGCACTGCCCACCAATACCATTAACGTGTTCAACGAAGTCGTGAGTTTCCTCTCCAAGATTCTGGGTTCCACGATTTTGCTCTGTTCGGCCACTCAGCCACTTTTAGAACAAACCGACCGCAGAAATCTGTTGCTTTCAGATAAGCCTGATCTAATTGATCCCGACAATGATTATGCCGAGCAACTTCGTCGGACCAGTATTGTCGCTTCATCGCAGGGTCTGACCCTCGATGATTTTGCAGCAGAAATTTATAGCAAAGCGTTGGATAACGGTAACTGTTTGGCTGTGGTTAATCTAAAAGGCGAAGCCAAACAGCTATATCAACTCGTCAAGGAACTAGACGTTGACCACCGGTTTACATTGGTGCATCTGAGTACTGCGATGTGCGGTGCACATCGCAAAAACCAACTTGCCGTGCTGAAGAAATGCCTGCCGAAAAAAAATGGAGATTCGGGCCAACCAGTGATTTGTATCAGTACTCAGCTCATTGAAGCCGGCGTGGACATTTCGTTCTCTTGTGTTATTCGTGCAATGGCGGGACTCGACAGTATCTTGCAAGCAGCGGGTCGCTGCAATCGCAATGGCGAATCGCAGATGCCGAGAAACGTTTATGTATATCCCATTAAGGATGAGTCAGGACTGAGATATCTTCCTGAAATCCAATTAGGGAAAGAGATCACGGACCAACTCATCCATGATTATCCGGAACAAGACTTGCTCTCTGCATTTATGATCGAAGAATATTACCGCGCTTTCCTTATCCGGTATCCAAAATTAGTGGACTCCAAATCACGGAACATTGGAACCATGGATTACTCAATTCTCGGAGGCGAAGAAACCGTATACGACCTATTGTCGTTCAACCGTCGCCGTCGCGGGTTGTACTGTAACCGCGTCGGAGAGCAATACCCATACGCATTTGCCCAGGCTTTCCAAACTGTGGGAGATAGCTTCCATGTCATTCCCGGAGGTACCACGGATGTTGTGGTACATTATGGACAGGCGATGGAACTGATTGACCAACTTAATGGTGAGGGGGATTTTGCATCCAAGATTAAGATACTGCGCTCATTGCAGGAGTATACGGTTTCTCTCTTCGATTACGAATTCAAGGCACTTGACAAGTCGAAATCGATTAGCGAAGCGAATGGAGATTTCGGCATATTAGTGCTCAACGAAGAAAACTACAGTCAAGACTTCGGATTCCTCTTGAAAGCGGAAATGCCGCTTCTGATGAAGTAGGTGATTATGGAAAAGCATCGCAACTCGATTGAATATGTGATATATGGCGACTACGCCTTGTTCTCAGAAGTTGCCACCCGAACGGGCGGAGAAAAAAACTCATATCAGATTCCAACGTATCAAGCCCTGAAGGGTATTACTGAGAGCATCTATTGGAAACCAACAATCGTGTGGATCATTGACGCAGTACGCGTGATGAACAAGATTCAGACCGAAGGCAAAGGTATCCGGCCAATCAAGATGAGTGGCGGGAATGATCTGTCGTATTACACCTATTTGAAGAAAGTCAAGTATCAAGTACTTGCTCATTTTGAGTGGAATGAGCAACGCGAAGACTTGCGTGTAGACCGCAACGAGAACAAACACCACAATATCGCCAAGAGATCAGTCAATCTTGGAGGCCGAAGAGACATTTTCCTCGGCACCAGAGAGTGCCAAGGATATGTGGAACCATGCGAGTTCGGTTCTGGCGAAGGATTCTACGACGGTTATGGTGATTGGCAGTTCGGCTTTGAGTTTCATAGTTTTATTTATCCAGATGAAAACCCGGAACATGACTTTATCGCCCAGTTCTGGCGTCCAATAATGCACGATGGCATCATTCAGTTTGAACGCCCCGATTCCACACAATTAGATCAACGCATTATCCGGCGCAATCAGCATGTCAAAGATTTTATTGAGGGTCGCAATTTTAGCATGGCGGAGGAGTAGACATGAGTTTATGGTCCAGTCTGCTGCAGACCTATGATGCAGTGAACAGTTCAGCAGGAATCACACCTCTCAATGAAGACGTGAATAAAACCTTGTTGCCTCTTTATCACACTACGTTGAAGACTCAGCTACAGGTCACACTTGATGAAAACGGATACCCCACTATCAAGCGAGATAATGCCGACATTGAAATTATCGCCCCTTGTACTGAGCAATCCATGGGGCGCTCCGGAAAGGTGCTGCCTCCGCACCCGTTATTCGATCAGTTGCAATACATCGACACCAATTATGACCCGGTCAAGCATGAATCATATCTCAGCCAGCTTGCCAGTTGGAAAGGTGATAATGCGAAGTTAAATGCTATTTACCAATATCTTTCGCAGCATAGCGTAATCGAAGAAGCTCGAGCACAAGGTATTGGGATCGATCCCAAGAAAGATAGTAAAATCGGAGTCCGCTTTGCGGTACATGTTCGCCATGGTGATTATGAACCGAATGTTTGGGCGGATCATGCAATACGGGATTTGTGGATAGCCCATGAGGAGCAGGTGCGGCACGGTGCCAGTCTTGGAACTGATCTGTTCGGCGAGACACTGTACAAGCCTTCCACTAACTTCCCAAAGAAGATTGTCAATGTAAACGGTAACGCCAAATTGATATCCGCCAATGACAACACGTATTTCACTTTCCGTGGGCGTTTCGCTAATCGCGATGAAGCACTGAGTATTGATACCCTGACTTCACAGAAAATCCATACAACGCTGCGCTGGCTTGCAGCCAATAATGGCACGCTTACCGGTAGTCAGGATATTGTGATTTGGGCAATTGACGGCCATCCGACGGACAATGTTCTTGATCCCACTGGAAATTCCCGCGATGTGGCCGAACAGGTCGATGACCGTACTGATTCTGAAAAACTTATAGACGCAAACGTTCAAACTTACGCGAATTATGCAAAGCAATTCGGTAAATTGTTGCGCGGTTATGGCAACGAAAAGGTACTGCAACAAATGCAGCAGCATAGCAGACGAATAGTCGTGGCTATTTTCGATGCCGCCACTTCGGGGCGTCTTAGCGTTACCTTCTACCGTGAATTATCCCAAAACGAGTACATTGAAAGCGTTCTTCAATGGCACGAAGATGCTGCGTGGTACCTCACTTGTTTTGATAACAAAAACAGCGCATCTACCGATGACGAGGCTCCGCGCGGGTCCAAGAAGTCTTCCGATAAACCGAAGCCAATTCCATACATCGGCGCGCCGTCATTCGCGGATGTTATCAACTGTGTGTACAGCACTGACGATCACAGCAGTGATAGTTACAGACGCTTTGCCAAATATGTAAAAAAACAACTCGTAGAGTGCATGTTCAGCAACGCTGGCCTTCCTGCATCGCTCCTGCAGCCGGCTTTCCACAAGGTTATTCGGCCATTGTCCTATGACAGTTTATCTGTCTGGCAACACGATTTCGAAGTCGCCTGCAGTATGTGGAAAAAGTACTACATCGATCAAGATAAAAAAATTCCCTTAGATGAAAGGAACAACATCACCATGGAATTAGACGAGAAGCGAACGGACCGAGATTATTTATTCGGCCAGTTGCTGGCGCTCGCTGACAATTACGAATACAGAGTCTTATTAAGGCAGAGCGGTGGAAGGACACCGGACCGCACCACTAATGCCGTAAAACTGATGAATAATTTCGTAGCCAAACCATCTACCACGTGGCTGACATTACGGCAGCAACTGAATCCATATATCATCTCCTCCACCAATGGGATGTTCTTCCAGAACGAAGTTGACGAGGTCATGAGCAAATTCAAAGAAGGAGACTTCGAAAGCAGTAAGCCATTGTCATCACTATTCTTGCTCGGTTATTCCCACAAACGCAGACAGCTTATCCAGAGGGCCGATGCCGCCAAGCAACTCAAAGAACAGAACATTGAAAATAAAGGAGAATGAATCATGACTAGCTTGCAGCACAAAATTGATTTCGTACTGACGTTCGCTGTTGAAAACGCCAACCCTAACGGCGATCCGCTGAATGGAAACCGTCCACGTACCACTGCTGAAGGCTTGGGTGAAATGTCGGATGTGGCAGAAAAGCGCAAGATCCGCAATCGCCTACAAGACGCAGGCGAGCGAATCTTTGTACAGTCCACAGACCGTACTGATGATGGAGAAAAATCTCTGTCAGATCGTTGGAAAGCTTTTACCAAGACCCTAAGCAAGGAAGACCAGAAGGACCGAGAAGCTCTATCCTACAGAGCTTGCGAACAGTGGATTGATGTCCGCTCCTTTGGACAAGTGTTTGCGTTCAAAGGAAAGGAAAAGGAAGGCGATGCTTCCGTCTCCATTCCAGTGCGCGGTCCGTTCACCATACAATCTGCATTCTCTCTTGAACCCATCGCTATTGACGACGTACAAATCACCAAGTCAGTGAATGGCGAAACTACAGACACGAATAAGAAATCCTCCGACACTATGGGTATGAAGCACCGTGTCTCCGGACGTGCTGTATATGTGACCCATGGCAGTATCAGCCCTCAATTGGCAGAAAAGACTGGTTTCACTGAGAAAGACGCAGAGAAAATCAAAGAAGCTTTGCTGACTCTGTTTGAGAATGACGAAAGTTCAGCACGACCTGCAGGCTCCATGGAAGTGGTGAATCTGGCGTGGTTTACGCACAACAGCAAAGCGGGCCAATATTCGTCAGCGAAGGTCCACCGTACCGCCAAGGTTGATGAAGAAGGTGTCATCACCGTGGATACCACGCATATTCCCGGTCTCCATTATGAAGTACTCGAAGGTCGCTGAATCAATCACGTCAGTATTGTCGGCATAAAGGAGCAACTGTGAAAGAGCCAACAGATTATCCAGAGGACGATTGGCTGGCTCTTTCCGGCCTTCAGCATTTCGCGTTTTGCCGACGTCAGTGGGCGTTGATTCATGTCGAGCAGCAGTGGCGGGACAACTATCTCACGACGGCCGGCTCCCTGGAACATGACAGGGCTCACGACTATGGCGCGTCGGAAGCCCGGGGCGATCTGCTGATCATGCGTGATCTGCGTGTGTTTTCACGACGGCTGGGCATCACCGGTGCATGTGACGTAGTCGAGTTCCGGCAATCGGACGCCGGCGTGCCGTTGCATGGGCGAGCCGGTACCTGGTCGCCCTACCCCGTGGAATACAAGCATGGCGCACCCAAACAGACGGATGCGGATCGCCTTCAACTGTGTGCGGAGGTCATGTGCCTGGAAGAGATGTTGGCCTGCTCGATTCCGGAAGGTGCGTTGTTCTACCAGCAGACCAAGCATAGGGAGCGCGTGCGTCTCGATGAATCGTTACGCGATCAGATCGTTGCTATGTCAGGTGAGATGCACGACCTGTTCGCTCGTGGTCATACTCCGAACGTCAAGCCTTCGAAAAGCTGCCGAGCGTGCTCGCTACGCGATATTTGCCTGCCGAAACTTGCGGGAAGCCGCTCGGCGAAACAATTCATTGATGAGGTCATGCGCGGAGAAGCGGCCGGACAGGAGAATCGCACATGAAGCAACTACTCAACACCTTGTATGTCACCAGCGAGGACGCCTATCTGTCGCTGAAGAACGACAATGTCATAGTCCAGCAAGGGGATGTCGCACTCGGACAGATCCCGTTGCGCTCCCTGGAGAGCATCGTGAGCTTCTCCTACAAAGGCGCGTCGCCCGCACTCATGGGCAGATGCTCGGAATCCGGAGTAGGACTGTCGTTCTTTTCCCCTCATGGACGATACTACTGTTCGATACTCGGCGAGAACAACCGCAACGTGCTGCTTCGTCGTGAACAGTTCCGTTTCGCGGACGACGAGACTGTCGCCTTGTCGTTCGCGCGGTCGTTCATCATCGGGAAGATCTACAACTCTCGTTGGGTTCTTGAACGAACCAAACGGGACCACGCGCTACGCATCAACAGTCAACGAATCGCCGAGCAAAGCGAGAAGCTTCGGCAATCGTTGCTGGGCATACGTGATTGCACGTCCATAGACGGGCTGCGTGGAGTGGAGGGATTGGCCGCCAAAGACTATTTCTTCGCTTTCGATGACCTGATTCTACGTAACAAGGACGCGTTCTTCTTCGAGCAGCGCAGCCGCAGACCTCCGTTGGATCGTGCGAATGCGTTGATGTCGTTCGTGTACTCGATACTGACCGGTGATTGCATCGCGGCTCTGCAAGGAGTCGGGCTTGACCCGTATGTGGGGTTTCTGCATACCGATCGGCCGGGGCGCGCTTCCCTGGCGTTGGATCTGGTTGAGGAATTTCGGCCAGCTCTGGCCGACCGTTTCGTGCTGACGCTCATCAACACGGGAGTGGTCAAGCCCTCCCAGTTCGAAGTGCGTGAGAACGGCGGCGTGTTCCTTTCCGATAGCGGGCGCAAAACAGTGCTTGCCGCGTGGCAGAAGCGAAAACAGGAGACGATTACCCATCCGTTCTTCAACGAAAAAATGCCGTGGGGACTGGTGCCCCATGTACAGGCATTGCTGCTCAACCGTGCGATTCGCGGTGATCTGGATGCTTATCCGCCATTCATGTGGAAATAGCTTCCCAGAGAGTCGGGGAGCGGCTCGCCGATGTGAAAAGATGCGGATGATTCCTTTCGACATGATAAGGAGACAGGATAAGATGGAACGATGATGGTTGTCGTGGCTTACGATGTCAGCACGGAAACGCCCGAAGGCAGACGAAGGCTGCGGAACGTGGCCAAGATTTGCATGAAATACGGTCAACGCGTGCAGAACAGCGTTTTCGAGTGCTCCGTATCGCCGTCCGATTACCTGATTCTGAAGCATGATCTGGCGAAGATTATGGATGAGTCGCAAGACAGCCTGTGGTACTACAATCTTGGGGCGAAGTATTCTTCGAAGATTGAATATCGGGGAAGGCAGCGACATTTACCGGTCGATGGCGTGATGATGCTTTGACGCCGCATTGGCATGCGGCATTCGGCGGACTGGAGCGGTGTACGACGTGCGGAGATCGGCCGGTGCGAGCCTTGAGCTCTCATGAAGCACTGGGGCGTTCGCACCATGGTTCATGGCTTCTGAGGACGGTGTGTGTTCTTCTTGTCGTTTGATAACTCAAGAGTGAGTGATCTGCTGGCATATCGATTCAGCGGATTCGCATATCGGGGAAAATGCGGGTGAATCGTACGGTACAATTGATGCCGTGGGATGGGTGGAGTATCCATATTTTGAGATATGAAGTCCATTCTTGCAGTCGCACCCCTCACGGGGTGCGTGGATTGAAATAATCTCAGCAACGGCATTATGGGCGCATTGGTGCGGTCGCACCCCTCACGGGGTGCGTGGATTGAAATGCGCAGGGGCTGCAATCCGGCTTCGACTCGACGTCGCACCCCTCACGGGGTGCGTGGATTGAAATCCGGACGTTTCGGGGGCCACGTCGAGGAAAGCTATGGTCGCACCCCTCACGGGGTGCGTGGATTGAAATAATTGCCATTATCACGTCTAATACGTCTATCGTACGTCGCACCCCTCACGGGGTGCGTGGATTGAAATACGGTAAGGACCGCTGAACATGGCGTGTTTAACGGTCGCACCCCTCACGGGGTGCGTGGATTGAAATGTAACATTTGCATGGATGAAATTATCATAGACCCGTCGCACCCCTCACGGGGTGCGTGGATTGAAATAGTTGCGCAAATGGTGGAAAACGGCGCAACCGTCCGTCGCACCCCTCACGGGGTGCGTGGATTGAAATGGCAAATTGTACAGCGCGGATGAATGCGTATTGCACGTCGCACCCCTCACGGGGTGCGTGGATTGAAATTCCAACAAAATGAACGGCCTCCGATCCTTCTCTGCGTCGCACCCCTCACGGGGTGCGTGGATTGAAATATATATACCTCTTTTTTTCGCAAAATAAAATCGGGGTCGCACCCCTCACGGGGTGCGTGGATTGAAATTGCAATCATATTACGGCAGCACCGTTAAAGGGCAAGTCGCACCCCTCACGGGGTGCGTGGATTGAAATCACCAAAAAACTCCGTTTATTCTGGAGGTGCCCGGTCGCACCCCTCACGGGGTGCGTGGATTGAAATTCGACGGCGGCCATGCGGGCGGTGAGCTTGTTTGGTCGCACCCCTCACGGGGTGCGTGGATTGAAATTCCGCCGTTGACCAAAGAGGATTATCACCGGATGCGTCGCACCCCTCACGGGGTGCGTGGATTGAAATGCAAATGTATCGCAACGAGACGGACGCGACAACCGGTCGCACCCCTCACGGGGTGCGTGGATTGAAATCGAGATTGATGTAATCCGAACCGTATTCCACAAGTCGCACCCCTCACGGGGTGCGTGGATTGAAATGCTCGAAAAACCGATGTGAAAAATCTGATTAAACATTGTCGCACCCCTCACGGGGTGCGTGGATTGAAATGAGCAATTGCACGGTCACGGTGCCGTCCGTGTTGAGTCGCACCCCTCACGGGGTGCGTGGATTGAAATCATCGGATGGCTGGCCAACTGCGGGGATGGACGGGGTCGCACCCCTCACGGGGTGCGTGGATTGAAATCATTCGACTGCGGTCATGCCGGTGATTGTCACGCGTCGCACCCCTCACGGGGTGCGTGGATTGAAATCACAACATTTTGGCGGTGGCCGTCGAACTGGTGACGGGTCGCACCCCTCACGGGGTGCGTGGATTGAAATACCTTCGGCACCGACCCGACCGAGATCGAGATCAGTCGCACCCCTCACGGGGTGCGTGGATTGAAATTTCCGTCGTCAATAATGGCGGTGCGCTGGCTATGGCGTCGCACCCCTCACGGGGTGCGTGGATTGAAATCACTGCTGCTCTGTTGCGTTTATATATATATGTGGTCGCACCCCTCACGGGGTGCGTGGATTGAAATCCGCTGTCGTGCGTCCACCAACGCCTGTGAGATGGTCGCACCCCTCACGGGGTGCGTGGATTGAAATCCGTCGTTGACCAAAGAAGATTATCACCGAATGGTCGCACCCCTCACGGGGTGCGTGGATTGAAATCCGGCGAGGATGGTGCGGTCATCATCGGCGAGGGCGTCGCACCCCTCACGGGGTGCGTGGATTGAAATCTTGATGATCGACGGTGATTGCCGGGCGTGATTGATAGGCTCACGCCCGAAAGCCCGGAACAAGTCAGCTCAGGCCGAGTAGAACAATTCCCCGACCTCACTGATAAGACGCTTGCGGTTGGCATCCGTATCCGCGAGGATCTTTTCGACGTTAACCGTGTGTCTGGCGTAGTTGATCAGCGGATTGTAACGGCCAAAGCAATTGCCATGAGAGTCGTAGACATACGTTTCCGCGTTGAGGTGCAGCGTATCGTCGCCACGCTTGAAAAGATGCGGGTATAGATGGCCGGACGTGATATACAAAATGCATTCGTTCGCCCTTGCTGTTCGGGGCGGCGAACTCGATATCCCAACGGGCGAAACCACCCTTGTCGCGGTGGTCGAAAACGAGGCGCTCCGTATATGTGCAGTGTTGATAATCGGCTTCGATCGCCTTGTAGGTTTCGTCGATAGTCTCCATTTGACACTCCATTCCAGCCCCCTTGCTAAAATGAGAGGGCTTAGTTAATTAATTGGTTGGATTGATTGAGCACCGGGCCTTAGCGGTTGCAGCCGCTAAGGCCCATTTTTTAGTTATCGAGGAAGTCCCGCAAGTCTGTCACGTTCAGGACGTCGCCTATCTTGGCCGCGTTCCGCAAGGTAAGGTCATCCATCTTGCGTGCCCCGGTACACAGTCCGTTGATTGTTTGGCGGGGTACGCCCGACTTCTGGGCCAGTTCCTTCTGTGATATGTCTCGGGACTTCAGATATTCCTGTAGTCCCATTGTGTGACCTCGGTTTTCTGTCTGCCTTATCGGCTGACATGACTTATGGTGTCATAGTCTTGTGACACTGTCAAGTATCGGCGTGTCGCATAATTATGACTTCCGCATGGGGTGGATACAACAAATCCCGGCAGCCAAAGGCAACCGGGATTCATCAACGCGGCCTACGCGCCCAACGGCACGGCCTCCTCACGCGCGGTATCAGGTGCGAC
>OGRN01000198.1_pt1 | contig 58817 bp, 58 predicted proteins | sample 1553401 | NCBI WGS metagenome assembly OGRN01 (sample SAMEA2580096, study PRJEB22360) | human gut metagenome | biome: human gut; feature: human-associated habitat; material: faeces | place: Denmark | collected 2008/2010 | reverse complement strand
GTTAGGCACGCCGCCAGCGTTCATCCTGAGCCAGGATCAAACTCTCGTTAAAAGTTCTCTCTCGGTCAGGAAAAACTGCTCGCTTTTCCTATCCCGTTACTTACTGTTTTTGGGTTGACATCTCTCGATGTCCCATTCTGAATTATTCTTCTCAAAAGAATCTTCAGGGTCGTTGTCTATTATTCAGTTATCAAAGTTCTTTGTTTCTGCTGTTTTCGACAGCCATATTAGATTATCACATCTTCAAGCTCTTGTCAACAGCTTTTTTTATTTTTTCCGCTGCCCTTTTCTCAGCCTGCGCTCCCACGCCGCTCATCTGCGACAGCTGTGTTAGAATATCACGTCAGAATTTAAATGTCAACCCTTCTTTTTCATTTTTTTCCATCTTTTTTCCTTTTCCTACTTATCCACATCTTTTCCACATGCTTTCCACAGCACTTTTCCACATTTTGGGGATAAAATTCCACTGGGGACGGGGGATTCCCGGGAATCCCCCGTCCCCAGTGGAATTATAGCATATTAATCACTTGATTTACTGAGCGAACTCCTACTACCGAAATTCCCAGCTTATCCAATGGTTCTCCCAGCGACTTCAAAGACACTTCCGGGATAATACAGGTCTTGAACCCCAGCTTCCTTGCTTCTGCTACTCTTTGCTCCGGCATGGATACTGCTCGTACTTCACCGCTTAAACCTACTTCCCCGAAAACAATCGTGTCTTCCGGGACCGCCCGGTTTTTATAACTGGAAGCAATTGCCAATACGATCCCAAGATCTGCCGCCGGCTCATTCATCCTGATTCCTCCGGCAATATTTACATAGGCGTCATAATTGGACAACGGAAGCCCGGAACGTTTTTCCAGAACCGCCATCAGGAGATTCACACGGTTATAATCCAGACCCGCAGCAGTCCTTCTGGGCATTCCAAAATTACTGCGGCATACCAGTGCCTGGATTTCCATTAATATAGGACGTGTTCCCTCCAGTGCACAGGCCACGACGGAACCAGACGCATTTTGCGGTCTGCCGCTGAGCATGAATTCTGACGGGTTTTCCACCTCTGTCAGCCCTTCCCGCCGCATTTCAAACACACCAATCTCATTCGTCGAACCAAACCGGTTCTTGACTCCCCGGAGGATCCGATAAGAAGCGTGCCGGTCACCTTCAAAATAAAGGACGGTATCCACCATATGTTCCAGTACTCTCGGACCTGCTACCGTTCCTTCCTTAGTAACATGACCCACAATAAAAACAGCAATGTTCATCCCTTTTGCCAGCTGCATCAGAACATTTGTAGATTCTCTCACCTGAGATACGCTGCCCGGTGCTGAAGTCACTTCTTCATTATACATCGTCTGGATCGAATCAATAACCACGATATCCGGCTTCTCTTTCTCAATCGTCTGTCGGATCAGATCCAGGTTCGTCTCACACAGAAGGTAGAGGTGATCCGAAAACTTTCCCATCCGGTCTGCTCTAAGCTTAATCTGCTTCAATGACTCCTCACCGGAAATATACAACACCTTTTTCTCCATATCCGAAAGCTTCTGGCATACCTGCAAAAGAAGGGTAGATTTACCAATCCCCGGATCTCCTCCTACCAGGACCAGGGATCCCTGAACAATCCCACCCCCAAGCACACGGTCAAGTTCGCCGATCCCTGTTCTGATCCGCTCGTCTTCATCTGCCGTAACGCTGGACAGAGTCACCGGGGCGGAAGCTCCATTTCTTCCAGCTTCCGTCTTTTGGGATGTCGTTCCTTTTGTCACAGTAACTCTTTCTTCTACAAACGTATTCCATTCTTTACAGGCAGGGCACTGTCCCAGCCATTTACTCTCTTCGTGCCCGCAGTTCTGACAAAAAAATACAGTCTTCTTTCCCTTAGCCATCTTATGCCTCCCAGATTCGTCGTGGTCTTATCATACACAAAATAAGTTTACAATGCAACAGGGCAGCCACTTAGGACTGCCCTGTATATTTCCATAGCCTGCTTTTCCGGCTTCAGACTTACAGCTTCACAATCTTTACAGAAACTTTCTCGCCTTCTCCCAGCTCTACACTGACACTCAGCTTACCGCTTAAATTGGTCTTCATCTCTCCGATGCTTTCCCCATTCATGTACACCTCATACTGCGTGTCTGCCTCCATCTCCAGTGTAAACTGAGCATCCTTCGGTCCTGACACCTCGAAACTTACCTCTTCTTCGGATGCGTGGAAATTCTCAACCGCCGTTCCCGGCACCGACTCATATACAAACATTCCGTTACGTTCCAGTTTCGTAATCTCCGCAAAAGTCTTTACCTTGTAAATGTCCCCTTGATGCTCGAAGCCATCCAGCTTTGTCTTACTCTCCAGCGTATAATCTCCAAAGCTTAATGTTCCATCTGCTTCAGCTCTCAAAAGTTCTTTCACTGCTGCCATTATAATATCCTCCTACGCTTCTTCATTTGTACCCCTATTATATCTTAAATCGGGGTTATTTTGTAGCCTTTGGCATAAATTTTATTTCTTTTTTAGACATACCTGCCACCACCTCTGAGCCTTCCTTGATTTCTCCTGCAAGCACTGCCTCTGCCAGCTTATCCTCCAGCTGATTCTGCACTGCCCGCCGCAAAGGTCTGGCCCCATACTTCTGATCCGTGCCGGTTTCCACTATGTGTTTCTTGACAGAATCCCGGATTGTCAGCTGGATATTCAACTGTTCTTTTGCACGCCTGATCAGATCCTGACACATCATGCCGACAATTTTCTTCATCTCATCCTGGGTCAGCGGATGGAATACAAGTATTTCATCGATACGATTTAGGAATTCCGGCCTGAAGATCAGCTTCACTTCATTCATAACATTGCTCTTCATCCGTTTATAATCGCCTGCCGTATCCTCTTTTACATTAAATCCCAGCTTCTTGGGGTCTATAATGGACTGTGCTCCGGCATTGGAAGTCATAATGATCACTGTATTACAGAAATCCACTTTTCTGCCCTGAGAATCTGTTATATGCCCGTCATCCAGCACCTGCAGAAGTATGTTAAATACATCCGGATGGGCTTTTTCAATCTCGTCAAACAGGATCACGGAATAGGGATGCCTGCGCACCTGCTCACTGAGCTGACCGCCCTCTTCATGTCCCACATATCCCGGAGGAGATCCGATCATTTTAGACACACTGTGCTTTTCCATATACTCCGACATATCCACACGAATCATCGAATCCTCTGTTCCAAATAAAGCTTCCGCCAGAGCCTTAGAAAGCTCTGTCTTTCCTACACCTGTCGGCCCCAGGAACAAAAACGAGCCGATCGGGCGCTTCGGATCCTTAAGTCCTACTCTTCCTCTCTTGATGGAACGGGCCACCGCCGTAACAGCTTCATCCTGTCCCACTACCCGTTTATGCAGTGTCTTTTCCAGACGATTTAACCGTGCGCTCTCAGATTCCGCCAGCTTCTTCACCGGGATCTTCGTCCATTGAGATACTACTTCTGCAATATCTTCTTCAGTAACGATCAATTTCTTACCGGCATTCTTCTGCTGAAAACGCTTTTTCTGCTGTGCCAGCTTCTTTATAGCCTCTTCTCGTTCCTTCCGAACCAAAGACGCCTCAGCCACATCTCCCCGCACCAGCGCATCTTCCAGATCCATTGCAAGATTCTGGGACGTCTTTTCCAGCTCAAAAATCTTTTCCGGAACACGGAAACCTTTCAGGCTGACTTTCGAACATGCCTCATCCAGCACATCAATGGCCTTATCCGGAAGGAAGCGGTCGCTGATGTACCGGGCTGACATTTTTACCGCTGCCTGCAACGCCTCCTCCTCGATTTTCACATGATGATGGGCCTCATATCTGGAGCAGAGTCCCTCCAGGATCTTCAGGCACTGTTCTTCCGTGGGCTCTTCTACTGTAATTGGCTGGAAACGCCTCTCCAGCGCCGCATCTTTTTCGATATATTTCCGGTACTCTCCGATAGTCGTTGCGCCGATCAGCTGCAGTTCTCCTCTGGCCAGGGACGGCTTCAGAATATTGGAGGCATCCATGGCACCTTCTGCACCTCCTGCTCCGATGATCGTATGCACCTCATCCAGGAACAATATCACATTTCCTGCCGCCTTCACCTCCTGGATCAGCTTCTTCATCCTCTCCTCAAACTCTCCTCTGTACTTAGAGCCGGCAATCATCGCCGCCAGATCCATGGTCAGAATTCTCTTGTCTTTCATGCCATCCGGGACAACTCCTGCCGCGATCTGGGATGCCAGGCCTTCAATCACCGCCGTCTTCCCCACGCCAGGCTCTCCTACCAGGCAGGGATTATTCTTCGTCCTGCGGCTTAAAACCTGCATCAGTCTGCCAATCTCTTCTTCTCTCCCGATCACAGGATCCAGCTTTCCTTCTGCCGCCTGAGCCGTCAGATCCGTGCCAAACTGCTCCAGCACGCCTTCTCTTCCCCGTCCGGCCTCTGAAGCCAGCTCTTCCTGATATTCTTTTGGATCCACTCCCAGGACATCCAGAATCTCCTGATATACCTTCTGCAGATTGATATTCAGAGTCAGAAGAATCCTGCATGCGACACAGTCCACATCTCTTAACAGCGCCAGCAGCATATGCTCCGTCCCAATCTCTTCCGAGCGGAAGCGCTGCGCTTCTGCTTTACTGTCTTCTAAAATATATGCAAGCCTTGGACTGACCTCCGGGCGGTGAGCTACAGCCACATCTCCTACCGGAGACACCAGTTCTTCCATCACTTTTAAGATCCGCTCTTCCTCCACCCCGTTTGCATCCAGGATCTGGCCTGCAACACCGGTATAAACCTGTCTTAACCCGATCAGAAGGTGCTCTGTTCCGATATAAGGATGATTCATCTCCTTAGCCGTCTTTTCGGCAATCCTTAATACTTCATTCGCCTGTCGTGTATAATTCATGTTGTCTGCTATTCCTTTCCATACTCATCAAAAATATCATCTACCAGGGCATGTACCTCTTCTCTTGTAATATTCTTACAGCAGCCCTTCGCCAGCAGAATCCTCAGATTTTCCCTCATCTTAATCAGTGATTCCGCCTTGTCGATATCAAGCGCGATTACCGCTCCTTTCCTGCGGTCCAGACGGATAAATCCCTCCTGCTTCAACACAGTATATGCCTTATTGACTGTATGCATATTAATACCTACGGTATCGGCAAGCTGGCGCACAGATGGAAGTGTATCGCCTTCCTTGATCAGATCCATGGCAATTCCCATGATAATCTGATTCTGCAGCTGCACGTAAAGCGCTTCTTCACTATTAAAATCAATCTCTATCATCATATGCCTCACCCGCTTTTGTATCTCTCTTTCTCTTTTGTTATATCCGTAGTATAACACAACCAAAAGGAGCTTACAACCGAAATTGTAAGCCCCTTTTCGCAACTTGAAGGAATTAAGTTTGGAAATGTCTTAATTTGTCTTTTAGCAAAGTGTCTTGATGTCTGTATATTCATAGCAGTCAAAGCTGTCTGCTACGTTCTTGCAGGTCAGTTTTCCGTCATAGGTATTGATTGCAGAATAGATCACCTCATTATCCTTGCATGCCTGCTCCAGTCCCTTGTTGGCAATCTGAAGACCATAGCTTACTGTTGCGTTGGTCAGCGCGATCGTAGAAGTTCTTGGAACTGCTCCCGGCATATTTCCTACACAATAGTGAACAACGCCATCTTCAACAAAGATCGGATCATCATGATATGTAACCTTTGTTGTCTCGCCGCATCCGCCCTGGTCAACTGCTACGTCTACGAATACTGCACCTGGTTTCATTTCTTTTAAGTATTTTTTCTTAAAGATCTTCGGAGCTGCCTTTCCTGGAATCAGAACAGAACCAATTACCAGGTCAGCTTCTTTTACAGATTTCTCAATATTAGCATCGTTTGAAACAAGAGTCTGAACGCGTGCTCCAAACAGATCGTCCAGATAAGCAAGTCTTGGAAGGCTGATGTCCAGGATCGTTACGTTTGCTCCCATTCCTACTGCAATCTTGCAGGCGTTCGTACCAACGTTTCCGCCTCCAAGGATTACGATATTTGCCTTCGGAGTTCCCGGAACACCTGCCAGAAGTACGCCTTCTCCTCCGAATCTCTTTTCAAGGTATTTCGCACCTTCCTGAATACTTAAACGTCCTGCGATCTGGCTCATTGGTGCCAGCAGAGGAAGTCCGCCCTGCTTTGGATCAAACAATGTCTCATAAGCCACGCCCTTTACTTTTCCGTTCAGAAGAGCGTCTGTCTGCGGCTTATCTGCTGCCAGATGAAGATAAGTATAGAGGATCAGTCCTTCATGGAATAACGGATACTCTTCCGGAAGGGGTTCCTTTACCTTGATCATCATCTCAACAGTATCCCATACTTCTTTTGCGGTATCGATCATCTTAGCTCCTGCAGCTTCATACTCTGCATCTGTAAATCCAGAGCCAAGTCCCGCACCTTTTTCGATATAAACCTCATGACCTGCACCCACGTAAATTTTAACATTATCCGGTGTCATGCCAACACGGAATTCATTGTTTTTGATTTCTTTTACACATCCTACTTTCAATGTCTTTCCCTCCTGATTCTCTTAAAAATGATTCCTACGCCGGATTGATCCGATGTCCGGTTCTCTGAACAATATTTTTCATTACAGTCTCTTTTCTGAAGAATATTATTCATTTGTTTCTAAACTTATACTAACACAGGGATGTATAATATTCAATAAAAGTTATTTTTTTCACAAAACTTTTATTTTGTTTTTAATTTGCTAATTGTTTTTACAATTCTGTTGCATAATTATAAATTTCGTGCTTAAATTTATATATAAGAAACAATAGCAGGGGAGGCCGGAATTTTGAAAGAACTAAGGGAAACCATACATAATGCAACTCTTACAAAAACACAGAAAATGATTGCGAAATATATTCTGGACAACTCTGCAGACGCTTGTTTTATGACGTCTACAGAGATTGCACTGAAGCTCGGCGTCAGCGAATCCTCTGTCATCCGGTTCAGCAGATCTCTTGGCTACAGTGGTTTTGTAGATTTTCAGAAAGCCCTTCGGAAAGATTATCAGGATAAGGTCTTAAGTATTTCCAGCAGCATAACAGTGCCTTCACAACGTATTGCGAAACGGGCAAAGCTCAATGACAATGCTGAATATCTGAAACGTCACCTGAAGAATTCCGCCAAAAACCTGGAGTCCATCTTTGTCAACAATACCGTTCAGACTTTTGAAGAGGCGGCAGATACCATTATTTCCGCCAAACACAAATATATCGTCTGCTCCCGGGGCAATTCCTGCCTGGGTGATTACTTTTTATTATACTTAAAGCATATGGTCCCTAACGTAGAGATGACCAACGCATCTCCCATCAGTCCGATCGATCATATCTGTAATATTTCAAAAGATGACTGCCTGATCATTTTTAGTTTTCCACGCTATTCTTCCATAGACAAGCTGGCTGCCAAGATGGGAAAGGAAGCCGGCGCAAAGATTGTTGTCATTACAGACAAGCCCAGCGCTCTTCTGTCCGAGTATGCGACTGTCCTTCTGACGGCCCCTGTAAACAGCAATAACTTTTTTAACTCCATGGTCGCGCCACAGTTTGTGACAGAAGCACTTCTTGAAACCATCAGTCACAAGGTACGCGGTGTCGAAAAACGTTTGAAAAAAATCGACCGCTATATCGAAGAGCTCGGCACTTACTAATTCATATTTCTAACATTTTGACTGTTTTTTCTAACATGTAAAACTGTCTTCCCATAATCTTTTCTTCTATAATCTACTTTAAAAATTAAGCACAGGAGGAAAAGATCTATGGGAATTATTTTTCATGAGGAAACCAAGACATTTCATCTATTCAACCATCATATCAGTTATATCATGACCGTCCTTCCGAATCATCAGATCGGCCAGCTGTATTTCGGCAGGAAGATTCATGACAGAGCTGATTTTTCTTATCTTCTGGAAACAGCTCCACGTCCGATGACCTCTTATCTGTTTGAAAATGACCGCAGATTTTCTCTGGAACATATCCGTCAGGAATATGGCGTCTATGGTTCTACAGATTATCGTTGCCCTGCGGTGACCGTCCTGCAGGAAAACGGCAGCCGCGTCTGTGATTTTCAATACGAAAGCCATACGATCTCTTCAGGAAAGCCCGAGCTTCCCGGCCTTCCTGCTACTTATACGGAAAATGATAATGAAGCGCAGACCCTGACAATCATATTAAAGGATCCTGTCACCTCTGTCCGTCTTCATCTCCTGTATACTATTTTTACCGGCACAGACGCCATTGCAAGAAGCGCCGCGTTCTTTAACGACGGTTCTTCCCCGGTTCACCTCCAGCGGGCTATGAGCCTTTGTCTGGATCTGCCTGACTATGACTACGACATGATGCATTTTTCCGGCGCCTGGGCCAGGGAACGTTACACCAAGGTACGCCGCCTGGAAATGGGAATCCAGTCTGTCGGGAGCACCAGGGGACACTCTTCCCATGAGCACAATCCTTTCATTATTCTGAAGCGCAGGCAGACAGATGAATTTCAGGGCGAGGCCATTGGATTCAGCCTGGTCTACAGTGGAAATTTCCTTGCCGAAGTAGAAGTGGATACGCACGACACGACGAGAGTCCTCTTAGGAATCCACCCGGAATGGTTCGACTGGAAGCTGGATCCAGGCACGCAGTTCCAGACTCCTGAAGCCGTGATGGTCTATACCGACAGTGGTCTGAACTCCTTAAGCCAGACTTATCACCATCTCTATCAGAAACGGCTGGCCAGAGGATACTGGCGGGACAAAGCCCGTCCGATTCTGATCAACAACTGGGAGGCAACTTATTTTAATTTTACAGAAGAACGCCTGGTAGAAATTGCTTCGAAAGCGAAAGAATGCGGTGTGGAGTTATTCGTCCTGGATGACGGATGGTTCGGCGCAAGGAGAGGTGAACATGCAGGGCTCGGGGACTGGGTAGCGGCTCCTTCTCTTCTGCCCCGTGGGATTAAAGGAATTGCTGAAAAGATCGAAGCTCTCGGCATGAAATTCGGGCTCTGGTTTGAGCCTGAGATGGTCAATAAGGATTCTAACCTTTACCGCGCACATCCAGACTGGATCCTGAAGACTCCCGGGCGTACGGCTTCTCACGGACGCTACCAGTATGTCCTTGATTTTTCCCGTCCGGAAGTTGTGGACTGCATCTATCAAATGATGGCAAAAATCCTATCCGAAGCGAAAGTATCTTACATCAAGTGGGATATGAACCGCAGTATTACGGAATGCTACTCCTTGGCTCTTCCTGCCGACCGCCAGGGAGAAGTTTTCCACCGCTATATTCTCGGAGTTTATGATTTATACGAACGGCTGACCAGCCAATTCCCGAAAGTATTATTTGAGTCCTGTGCCAGCGGCGGAGCCCGTTTTGACCCTGGAATGCTCTACTATGCGCCACAGGCCTGGACCAGTGACGATACGGATGCCGTAGAACGCCTGAAGATCCAGTATGGTTCCTCCTATTGTTACCCGATCAGCAGCATGGGCAGCCATGTATCTGTATGCCCTAACCACCAGCTGAACCGGAATACTCCTCTTTATACCAGGGCCAACGTGGCATATTTCGGAACCTTTGGTTATGAACTCGACCTAAATAAACTGACAGAAGAAGAACAGGAGGAGGTAAAAGATCAGATCCGTTTCATGAAGCAATACCGGGAACTGTTCCAGTTCGGGACTTTCTACCGTCTCAGGGATCCATTCCAGCACAATGTGGCCGCCTGGATGGTGGTAAGCGAAGACAAAAAGGAAGCCATCGTCGGCTGGTACCGTGTCCTGAATGTCGTAAACGAAGCATTTCACCGGCTTGCTTTAAAAGGACTGGACCCGGATCTTTGTTACAGCAGTTCCGCCGACGGCCGGTCTTACTATGGTGATGAGCTGATGAACGCCGGTCTGATTACTTCGGATGCTTCTGCCGGTGAAGTAACTCCTGAGGAAACCCCAAGCTGTGATTTTGATTCCAGACTGTATATCTTAAAAGCAGAATAACAAGACAAATCTTATATTTATTTAAAAAGAAAACAGGCGGTACAGAAAGGCTCTCCGGTTACGGAGCTGTCATTTCTTATCGCCTGTTTTGCGTTCTTTCTCATACCACTTTATAAAATCGCCGAAAATATTTTTTTCTGCCTCTGCTCTGGCTTCTGCCGCATCTTTGATCTGATCATATCCTCCCAGATAATAGCATTTCTGCCTGAACATAATCTGTGCAATCCATTTTTTACGTTTTTTACTATAGTATACGCCTTTTACACCGCTGGTATTGGTCTTATACATCACTTCCGGCCGGAGCATCTCCAGACAGGTGCCATCTGTGTAATGCAGATTCTCCCCTGGATTTCTCAGACACCCACAGCTTTTTGTCCAGCCATTCTGCAGATTACTTTGACGGACATTAACTTCTCTCCCACAATCACATCTGCAATGCCATAGATGAAATCCTTTTTCCTTTCCGGCATAGGACACGACAGTAAGCATACCAAACTTCTTCCCGGTCCAGTCTTTCAGGGGACGCTTCTTGCCGCAGCCACAGCTTCTGGTATTTCCCGTGATCAATCTTCTTTTTGTCGTTTCAATAGTATTCCCACAGTCACATTTGCAGAGCCACAGCAGATTCCCATCCTTCGCTTTGTTCCCTGATCTGCCGAGAACGGTCAATTTTCCAAACCGCAGTCCGGTAAGATCCTTTCGTTTTTTATCAACTTCATCCGGCGACAGTTCACATCCGCAGCTGTAAATGACTCCTGGCTTTAACCGGCGGCTCTCCACAAGGATCTCATTCCCACAGTCGCACCTGCAGCGCCAGACAACAGCATTCCGTACGCGCTGTTCCGTCGGCTCAAGGACTGTCAGCTTTCCGATACGCAGACCAGTCAGATCCTTATATCTCATCCCTGCCTCCTCCTTAAAAAAAAGGAAATGTTTTTATCCCAGATTCCCGGTCAATTCCTGACATATTTCCTGATCCGGAACCAGACTGCAAATATCAGTTTTCGGGCCGGGAACAGTGCCATCCAGATCTGTGACATAACTTTCCACTTCCAGCCGCTGCACTTAATAACCTTTCCATTTCGAACCAGACTGACCACCTTGGCTCTGATACGTGAGAAAGAGAACTCACCGTCCCGGAAGCAGTTGCCGTCCCCGGTCGTCACCACTCCACTGTTTGTTTTCTTTGTTATCCTGTGCAGGAGATAATTGCCCAGCTGAGTCTGCAACAGAATGATATCTCCTCTGCGGAGCAGATCCGGCTGGCAGGCCTCTACGACTACCTGATCTCTCCCGTGACAGAGAAGCGGCCACATACTCATTCCGGTCACAGTAAAAGCTGCCTGCCGACCTTCGGCAAGCAGCACTTCTATCGCGGGAAATAACACATTTGCAGAAATTCCGCATTTTTCCATCTTCATGTTATAATTCCTCGACTTTTATAAAATTGTCATCAATTCCTGTTTTAAAACACTGACCGAATCAGCATTTGGAAGACATTGAAGCGAAATCAATGCCGTATCCTCCAGACATTTAACTGCAAGATCTACCGCCAGCTCAGAATATTCTTTATGCCATTTCGGTGCAATAATACGCGGCAGCATTTCCCCCAGTACCCCCAGTGGTGCTATCTTTTCCGCTGTATTTATTGATCCTCTGTGTAAAAAGACAATGGCATTCAACGCAACCTTTCGGTTAACACACTCTCCTGACGAACCACTCCATGGGGTTCCGTATGCATACCACTGCCCTCTTTCTTTTTTCAGAAGAACCCTGTCGCCATTAATAATCAGCGCATTTTCATACTCTCTCCAGAGGCGTGCATGGGTGGTCTTTCCGGTTCCAGAAGCAGCTGTCAAGACAATTCCTTTTCCCTGCCATTCTATAAGGACACCGTGAATCATAACCGCACCTTTACGCGGCATGGCCCACGCAAAGAGATTACCGGCTTTATAAAACCAATCATCAATGCTCCTGTCACGATACGACGTATATAGCTTCCAGTTTTCAAGCTTTAAATCAGACTCCAAATACAAGCGCTGTGAATTTGTGCCATAATCTAAAATAACTTTGTCCGAGGTAAGAAAAAACTGCTGTTCTATATCTTTCTCCATATCCGGCTCTTTTGATTGAATCGTTAAGACAAAATCTGCATCTGTAGTTTTATCTGATATAGAAAATGCATCTAATACATTGGGGCAAAAAACAGGCATCGCCCCTCTTTCTTTTCGTATGGATAATTGATATCCGGCAATCTGAAAAGAAACCGGTAAAAACATTCCCAGACTATACATGGATTAGCTTCTTACCTGATCGATATATTGACTTTCACTTAAAGAAGTCCCCTCATTTCCACCACTGGAATTCATAATTGTTGTAATATCCTGCTCAGTTAGAAAGTGAGTCCTTCCATTTGCCTCACCATATGTTGCCCTCAAATAATCTTTTAGCTGGTTTTTAGTATTATTATTACAACCATTACCCGATATAACACAGTCTGCAAGATCCGCATACTTGGCATTTCCACACCCGTCCTCATCTGTCGGGTCTACTAGGCAGTATAAACTAGGCTTAGCCCAACACTCAGCCGCAACGTTTTCAAACAGTTCTGTTTTCACAAAATTCATTTTTGGGCTTTCATAAGTTTCTGTTTTCATAATTCAATTCCTCCATTATTTATCTAATAATTTGTTATATACTTCCGCTAATTCACAAAAATACCCAGGGATTCCATTGATATCTCCCGTCTCACAATATCGGCTGGCTATACAGACACCACAAAACTGTTTCACATTACATTCCAAGCATTTCTGTGGCAAATCCGGCTTAGGCATAACACTTTCAAGCCTTCGCCATGCCTGCATAAACCCTTCCTCAAATGGCTCTGTATAGCAGTTTCCAAATAAGGTACACGGCAGCATACGTCCGTCCCATGTGATCGTATAATCCTGATATCCTGCATGGCATCCATACGGCAGTTTCTCCTGAATCTGTTTTTCGGATTCATTAGTCTTCTTCTCTGATTTTTCCTGATCCAGCCGTAATTCTGTAAGCTTTTCCGGATTCTGGATATAATCTTCCATCATATTTCGGTATCGATTGCAGTAAAATTCGGCATTTTGTTTCGGAGAAAGTCTGCATGATGCAGCATCACCAATGCTGTCACGACCAGACTGAAAAATTGTCTGATTGATATTAAAGGTTACTCTGTCTCCAAAACTTTTAATGAACCTTTCAATCTTATCAGCTTCGTCCAGATTGTCTTTGATAATAGTTGCGCGGAGCTCAATATGGGACGGTAATCTGAGAAGCCGTTCCAGTCCTGATATCATTCGCTCATACGCTTCTGCGCTTCCGCATACTTTTTTATATGTATCCGGAGAAACTCCATAAATGGTAATCCCTAATGTATGAGGCGGATACCTTTGCAATATTTCCATAACTTGGTCATTTACAAGGGTAGCATTCGTATACAAAGTGATATAAAATCCCATCTGTGCGATTGCCTCATACATTTTGCCAAAATCCGGCCGAAGCATTGGTTCCCCACCGGTCAAAAGAAGCTTGAACGTTCCTGCCTCAAAAATCTGTCTGGCCATATCAATCCATTCATCTGCAGTACGCTCTCTATATCCAAGCTCATTTATTCTTTGTTGATTAACATGAACATAACACATCCTACAGTTCAAGTTGCACCGCCCGGTCAGTTCAAATGTTCCATTGATAGGAAGACGTCTGGGCATTTCTTTGTGGCTCTGCAAATTATCCATCCTCAAATCTCTCCCCACCACTCACTGCATCGTGACCATATCGTGGTCTTTCAGCTCATTCAGGAAGTCAATCACATCCTCCACAGCCTGCTCATGGGGAATCCCATACTTATCTTCCAGCACTTTCTCCAGCTGTTCCAGTGTGCTTGGCTCTGCCAGCTGTTCCCACAGGCTGACTGCGCTGTCGTTTATCTGTATATATCCATTAAAGTTGGCAATATTGGATCCCACCGAAATCAGGACATCCGAGTCTGCAATCTTTCTATGTATATAATCTTTAGAAGCCTGATATTTTTTCTTAAACTCATATCCATCGTCTTCCATCTTAATCTTCAGTTCTGCATCAGACAGCCGACTTACATCCCCGAGTTTATCCATGTCAACCTGCTGGACGGACATTTTCGGTGCTGTCCACTTTTTTCCCACCTCTTACCACCTCATTCTTCAACAAACAGCAAGTAGGCTCTTATATCTATATATAGCTATAAGTTCTTAACAAAAAGCCTTTCTTGCTGAACAAACGATATTAAACGTTCTATTTTTTATATTCATAAGATATTTTATATCCTACATTTCAAAATATCAAGTTTTATATATCTTATTAATCAGAGAAATATTGTATATACTATCCTATGTCATGGAGGTGTAGAAGATGTACGAAGAATTTATAGCCAAACGAATTTCCACGCTCCGAACGAACAAAAATGTATCCGCTCGTGAAATGAGTCTGGCTATTGGTCAAAATGAGAGCTATATTAATCGAATCGAAAACGGACACGCTCTGCCGTCAATGCAATGTTTCTTTTATATTTGCGAATATTTTGATCTTACCCCGGAAGAGTTTTTTAATATACAATCTAAAAATCCGGTAGAATGTAAAAAGGCGCTGAAAAATTTGCGTGAACTCAATACAGACCAACTTGATTTAATTGAAGAATTTGTAAAAAATTTGAAATCACTTCGAAAAGATCAATAAAAAAGCAGAGAGAGAACCAGTACATCCTGATTCTCTCTCTGCTTTTCCTCTGTCTCTATGGAAATTCTAATCTTCCATACGCTCTCCTCCAAGCCATGACTGCACATCTTCTACACTTGCTTCCACCGCTTGGGCAATCTTTTCTACACCCATTCCCATTTTCGATAAGTTTAAAGCCGTTTTGCGTCGTTCTGCTTCCCGACCTTCCTGTATTCCAGTTTCCCGGCCTTCCGCCCAGGACGCCTCCCTCTCCTGCCGCAGGTGCTTCTCCTGATTATATTCATAGATACTCATATTCTTGGCCTCCGCGCGGTTCTTCCGCAAAAATTCTTCCAGAATCCCCTCTTCGATACATTCCTCAATCGCCCTCTCTACTGCATCCTCAATCGAGTGTTTCTCCGCATACTTCCGTACCCTGGCTGTATACTCCGCATACTCCCATAAAATACTGCATACACTCAAAAGCTCCGGACTATGGCCTGCGTTTATATTCAGCATCACCGCCTCTAATTCCAGCTTATGCTCTGCTTCCTCTACCGCATACATGTCTGATAAACGAAGAATCTTCCTGTCTGGCAGTTCTTCCTCTCCATTATAGAGAATCAAAAACTGTGGTGGTGGAATCTTCACCAGCTTTCTGCCATATAGATTTTTATTCTCTGTCATCCCCGCATACAGATCTCCTAGATACAAGAGCAGCCTCAATGGAAGATTCGGACTGTACGTAGACTGATGCTCATACAGATATAACCTGGAATCAATCAAAAACGAAACATCGTTTTTCACCGACATATAAATAGCGTTCTCCAGTGTATTGATCGTAAGAAGGTCTGGATCTGTATAATTGTTTCCACTGACTGCATTATACACCTCCAGCAGCTTTCTCTTATCCTCCATCAGCCTGATGAAAATCGTGGATTTGTAGGTTCTGTTTGGAACCGGATTCTGCTTGCTCATACCTGCCTCCTTTTCATAAAATCCTGCAGGAGGCTTCCCAAACTTCCCAAAAGATTTTACGAAACCTCTCTGCCCTGTAAATTGGAATCAAAGCATTGAGATTTCTTTTAGATCTTTTTGGAAAATCAGACACGGCAATTGCCGCTAAAGAAAAACTGCCAGAAACATAATGCTTTCATATATCATAGCATAGATTCCTGGCAGTTTCTATTCATATTTAATGGTATTTATATTTATGCCTCATCGATTGCTTTTCCGATATCGTGACGCATATACTTATTGTCAAACTGTACCCACTCTGTAGCCGCATAGGCATTTGCACGGGCTTCTTTTAAATCTTTGCCCTTTGCCGTAATGCCGAGGACCCGGCCTCCGTTGGTGACGATCTTATCTCCGTCAAACTTTGTTCCGGCATGGAAGCAGTAATACCCGTCAGCATCCTTGAATTTCTCCAGTCCACTGATCGGCAGTCCTTTTTCGTAGGATACCGGATACCCTTCGCTTGCCAGTACCACGCAGACCGCTGCATTATCTTCAAATTGCAGGTCTACCTGATCCAGCGTGCCATCGATGCAGGCCTCCACCACTTCGATAATATCATTCTTCATCCGCGGCAGTACTACCTGTGCCTCCGGATCTCCAAATCTTGCATTATATTCCAGAACCTTCGGGCCTTCCTCTGTCAGCATCAGGCCAAAGAAGATCACTCCCTTAAACGGTCTTCCTTCTGCTCTCATGGCATCTACCGTGGCCTGGTAGATATGCTTCTGACAAAACTCATCCACTTCCCGGGTATAGAAAGGACTTGGAGAAAAAGTTCCCATTCCTCCCGTATTCAGACCAGTATCACCGTCTCCGGCCCGCTTGTGATCCTGAGCAGAAGTCATAGTCTTGATCGTCTTTCCGTCTACAAAGGACAGCACAGACACTTCACGGCCTGTCATAAATTCTTCGATGACCATTTCGTTTCCGGCGTCTCCGAATTTCTTATCTTCCATGATGGTCTTAACGCCTTCTTTTGCTTCATCCAGTGTATTACAGATTAACACACCTTTCCCAAGGGCCAGTCCATCTGCCTTCAGCACGATCGGCAGTTTTGCTGTCTCAAGATATTCCAGCGCTTTTTGGGGATCTGAAAAAGTCTCGTAGGCCGCCGTCGGGATGTTGTACTTTTTCATCAGATCTTTGGAAAATGCTTTCGAGCCCTCCAGAATAGCAGCGGCCTTTGTAGGTCCAAAAGTACGGATACCTTCTGCCTCCAGGCAGTCTACCAGCCCCCCTACCAGAGGGTCATCCATCCCTACAATGACCAGATCCACGCCCTTTTCCTTCGCAAATGCCGTGATTTTATCAAATTCCATGGCTCCGATAGGTGCACACTCCGCATATTCTGCAATGCCTGCATTGCCCGGTGTACAATAAATCTTATCCACTTTATCACTCTTTGCCACACTGTATGCGATGGCGTGTTCTCTTCCGCCGCTTCCCACGATCAATACTTTCATTTTTGTCTGACCCTCCTGTATATTTGATGCTGCCGCCTGTTTTCACACGGCAGATACTACTCTGTCACCTCTGCGATACTTCCTGTTACCTTTACCTTTCCCTCCGCAATCAGCTGGATTGCTCTTGGAAGGATCTGCCACTCTGCCTGTTCCATCACCCGGCGCTGCAGAACTTCCGGTGTATCTCCGTTTTTGACCTCGACTGCTTTCTGTAAGATGATCGGTCCTGTATCCGTGCCTTCATCCACAAAATGCACCGTAGCTCCTGCCACCTTTACGCCTCGGGCAAGCGCCGCTTCGTGCACTTTCAAACCATAGTATCCGGTTCCGCAGAACGAGGGGATTAATGACGGATGGATGTTGATAATCTGGTTCGGATACCGGCGGATCATCTCCGGTGGTATTACCACCAGGAAACCTGCCAGTACGATCAGATCCGGTCCGATTTCCTCCACCTTCTGAAGAAATGCTTTGTTAAACTCTTCCCGGGACACAAAGTCCTTCGGCGAAATACATACAGCCGGAATATCATGCTTCCGTGCACGCTCCAATGCATATGCATTGGCATTGTTGCTGATTACTCCGCAGATCTTTACATTCTGGATTTTTCCACCTTCAATTGCGTCAATAATCGCCTGCAGGTTCGTCCCCCCGCCAGACACCATGACAACCACATTTAACATAATTCGACTCCCTTTTCTCCGGTCTCGATATGGCCAACTACATAAGGCTTATCTCCGGCTGCACGAATGGCCTCCATCGCTTTGTCAGTATCCTCCGGATCTACGGCGATCACCATTCCAAGCCCCATATTGTAGGTGTTATACATCATCTGCTCTTCTACATTTCCTTCTTTTGCAATCTTTGCAAAGATAGGCGGAATCGGATAGCTGTCTTTCTCAATTACAGCTTTCACACCCTCTTTCAGCATTCTCGGAATATTTTCATAGAAGCCTCCGCCGGTAATATGGCTGCATGCTTTTACAGTCACCCCTGCATTTTTCAGGCTCTTTAATGCCTTTACATAGATTCTTGTAGGAGCAAGCAGCGCCTCTCCAAGAGTCGTCCCCAGATCTTCATGGTAGGTCTCCAGAGATTCTTTTGTCATCTCAAACACCTTCCGAACCAGGGAGAAGCCATTGCTATGTACGCCGGAAGAAGCCATACCGATCAGAACGTCTCCGCCTTCTAAATTCTCACCTGTGATCATATCCTTCCTGTCGCAGACACCTACAGCAAACCCGGCCAGATCATACTCATCTTCAGCCATCAGTCCTGGGTGCTCTGCGGTCTCGCCGCCGATCAGGGCAGCCTCTGACTGAAGACATCCTTCTGCCACACCTTTTACAATATCTGCGATCTTTTCCGGATAGTTTTTGCCACAGGCAATATAATCCAGGAAAAACAGCGGTTCTCCGCCGGCACATGCAATATCATTGACACACATCGCCACAGCATCGATTCCAATCGTATCATGCTTGTCGAGAACCATCGCAAGCTTTACCTTTGTTCCACAGCCATCGGTTCCGGACAGAAGTACCGGATCTTCCATTTCTTTGATCTTACTCAGTGAAAATGCTCCTGAAAAACCTCCCAGACCTCCCAGCACTTCCGGGCGCATGGTCTTTTTCACATGCTCCTTCATCAGTTCTACGGATCTGTAGCCTGCTTCAATATCTACGCCAGCCTTTTTATAATCCATAACCAGTCTCCTTTATCTTTCTTTCCAACCTTACTTCTGATCCAGATATGCCTGATAGCCAATCTCATCAAGCTTTGCCGCTTTTGCCTGTACAGTCTCTTTCATCTCTGTGCTGTAGTCTTTCAGTTTCTTTAACAGTTCTTCATCAGACACAGCCAAAATCTTTGCCGCAAGGATCGCAGCATTCATTCCTCCGTCAATGGCTACCGTCGCAACCGGAATTCCCGGCGGCATCTGCACGATGGAAAAGAGTGCGTCTTCCCCTGCCAGATTCTTTCCGGACATCGGCACTCCGATCACCGGCATCGGGAACAGTGCCGCGCACATTCCCGGAAGGTGTGCAGCCATTCCGGCACCTGCGATGATCACCTTAATTCCTTTTCCTTCTGCTGCCTTTGCCCACTCAAAGAACACATCCGGCTCTCTGTGTGCAGAGATGATCGTCATCTCATAATCAATTCCCAGCTTTTCCAGCATAGATGCAGCCTTACTCATTACCTTCAGATCAGAGTCGCTGCCCATTACAATTCCTACTTTTGCCATAATCTTCATCCTTTCTTTTTCTTGGGTTCATGATACATGATTTCTATGCATTTTTCAACGGTTCGTTCAGGATCTCGGTCCCCGGCAGTACAAATCTGCCATCCTCAAGGAGTACAATCTCCTTACCTTCTTTCGTCACGACCGTAATGCTTTTTAATTCTTCATAGGGAATAGTAATATCTGTATGGCAATGGAAATATGCCTTGGATACATCCTCCTTCCGGCGGATTGATACAGAATTATCCCTTGCCACAATTTCCTTTCCATTCGGATTATATACCTTTATGTCTTCGCTCCAGCTGTAGCAGGTATCTCCCACTGCAAAATGAGGCCCCATTTTTTCCGCGATCAGGATTGGCATTTTTTCTTCAATACCATATTTTTTCGCTGTCACATAAGCAGTTGTATTCGTTCCGATCGCAAACTCTCCCAGCGGCAGTGTCTCATGCTTGTGCAGGATATTCTCACGGATATAAGCCTTATTCTCCAGCTCTCTCTCAAAATTCCCACAGCGGTAATCTGCAATCATACCATTGGCAAAAGTGATCTCCAGATCCCTGTACTGCAGTTCATTCAGATACACCTTGCTGACATGCAGGACACCATTGGTCCCTTCCAGCACCGGAGAGGTAAATACCTCCCCCACAGGAATATTGACGTCTGCCACACAGTTTTCAAAGATTGTCTCCTTCTCCGGATTGTTCAGGTGATAAAGCTGCACTTTCAGATCCGTCCGGTTGCCATTTCCTCCCAGAATGTGTACATACTCTCCCTGATCCAGAGCGTCAATGAGCGTCTGCTGCACCTTTTCATAAACTTTGGCGTCCAGTGTGTTGATCCGGATCACCTCGTCAAAAATCGCTTCATAATCTTTTCCGATCTCCGGCACCGGATAGGCAATGATCGTAAAGCTTCGTTCATCTCCAGGAATGTACTGATTCACAATCTGACTCTGCCTGCTGTCAAAATGAAGTGCCAGTTTCTCCTGCCTGGCATTCAGCGAGAGTGCCTCCTGCGTCTGCTTTGGGGAAAAGGGTGTCTCCCCGAACATCTCGATCACCGCAGGTCCTGCCATTTCAGCTGCCAGTTCCTTATGATGCTCATAGGTCGTCTGGATCACTTCCAGCTTACGCTCCAGAAATTTTTTATCTAAAAACAAGGCCTGGTCATTGCCATGATCGTAGTCAAACTGCTTGTTGGCTACCGCCCCGTAATATCCTACCTTCAGATGCCGACGCTTTGTCAGCACACTGGCGCCGGATCGGCACAGCACCGGCCGCAGTCCCATCCTGCGGAAATTTTCAATCGCCTTTTTTATGACTCTTTCAAACCCGATCACATAGCGGATCTCTACGGTTCCCTTTTTGGTCAGATCCTTCCCGGTATTCACAAACCCGATCCGGTATCCTTCTGTATAGACGTCCGCCATCTTCTGGATCAGTTCCTCCGGAAGCGCCAGCAGATGTTCCGCCGTCTTCTTTTCATTTTCGCTGATATACTCTCCAAACCGATATAAATACCGCAGATCACTCAGATCACTGTTACAGATAATATCCGCCGCGAAAGAACAGTCCGGATCAATCTGCTCCCGGATCCGGTCAGCCACAAAAACATCACAGTAATCACTGGCATACCAGTAAATAATCTCTTTTACCTGTTCCGGGGATGGCGTCTCTTCTTCAAACTGCACATAAATCTCCAGAAAAAGCTCAAATAAGATGTCCAGATATTCTGTCTTCCTTTCGAACACATAAGGAATGGCTCCTCTTAGCTCCGTATAAAGGAAACTGAACATCTGACCGTATTCTTCTCCCAGTTCTTTTACTGCATACGCGGGGTTTCCATAGCTTTTCCCATAGTTTTCCGGCAGAATATCCTGGTAAAGCCTGTGATTCCAGCTTTCCATTCCGGCCAGATCCTGGCAGTCATAGACTCCGTTTTCCAGTTCTCCTTTTAATTCATCGATCATCAGAAGAAATTCCGCCGTCTTTTGAAAAAATGCCCGAAACGGCTGTTCCACACTTCTTTCTCCGTGAATCTGACGGATCCTTTCGATGGCAAGCTCGTATCTTTCTTCTATCATTTTTTATAACAGCCCCCTGATAAATAATCCTGCAAGAGCCAGAAGGAACAGGCCATTGGTCCCGATTCCTACTTTACAGGTAATATAATTTTTGTCTCGCTCCTTCAGGCCTTTGATGCCAAGCGTCAGTCCTGATACTGACAATGCCACTGTTCCAAGGCCTACCAGACCGATCAAAATCCCGACCTCGCCTTTTGCTACATAGGAGATCAGGATCATTAAAAATAAAAGAGCAAAGACGGCTGCCGCATAGATACAGGAATAAATTCCTTTCCGTGCATGACGCAGCGGCGCCTGTCCGTACTTTGTCCGGATCATCTTCCTGCGCTGCTTCTCCTTTGCCTTTGCCGCAGCCTTCGCTCTAGTGTCTTCTTTTTTTATTTTTCTTCTTCGTAGTAACATGTCTTCTCCTTATTGCCGCGAGGATTACAAACACAAGATATCCTGCCAGTCCGCCGATGGTATTGAGCAAAAGATCATCCACATCAAAACTGCCCACCTTAGAAAAAAGCTGAAAGGTCTCCACACAAAGGCTCAGGCCGAAACTATAAAACACCGTCCCAAGAAGGCTCCGGTATCTACTGGCCATAGGCAGGAAAAATCCGAACGGGATAAAAATGATTACATTGCCAAACAGATTTGTAAACATTGCAAAAAATCCTACCTGATCCCGGTACTCCCAGAATCTTTTGATTTCCCGGAACAACACCAGATTATAATGATATTCTTCCAATTCCCCCGTCCGGCCATACCAGTCAGAAAATATCAAAAAATAAACAATAAAGATTACATACAGTATAAATAAAATCTTCCCGAGGATTCGGATCCTCTTCCTCGTCTTTACATTCAAAAAACTGCTTCCTTTCTATCAAATATAGCTCTTAGAAAGTGAGCCCTTTTTTCTCCTTCTGCAGGTGTACTCCACTTACGATTGCAATCACGCCCGTGGCGATTCCTACAACTAAAATCACGATTCCAACAGCAATCCCTGCTGCCCCTGCCAGACTCATAGCTTTATATGCTTTCTCGTTCATATGCATTCCTCCTGACCTTATTTCGCGCCATACTGTTCATAATATGCGTCGATTGCTGATTTTAATGTATCATCGATCACGATTTTTCCCTGGCACTCCCGGTTGTAGAGATACTCTACGACTTCTTCCATCGTTACGATAGCTGCCGTATCGAAACCATACAGTTCTTTTATCTCGTCCAGGGCGCATTTTTCTCCACCTTTTCCTACTTCCATCCGGTTTAAGGATACCATAAGGCCCACGATTGTCACATCTGCCGCACCTTTTACCTTTGGCACAGTCTCCTCCATAGATTTCCCGGAAGTGGTCACATCCTCAATCATAACCACCCTGTCGCCATCCTTAAGCTTGCTTCCCAGGAAGCTTCCCTTATCTGCCCCGTGGTCCTTTTCTTCCTTCCGGTCTGAACAATAGCGGACCTCTTTTCCATATAACTCACTGTAGGCAATGGCAGTCACCACGGCAAGCGGAATTCCTTTGTAGGCTGGTCCAAACAGCACGTCAAAATCATCTCCATATTTATCGTGGATTGCTTTTGCATAATACTCTCCGAGACGCTTCAGCTGGGTACCAGTCACGTAAGCTCCCGCATTCATAAAAAAGGGAGATTTCCTTCCACTTTTCAGTGTGAACTCTCCAAATTTCAACACATCGCTCTCTACCATAAATTCGATAAATTCCTGCTTGTACTGTTCCATATCTTCAAACCTCCATCTTGTGGGCTTATATTTTTCTTTACAATTCTAACATAACTACCAGGGATTTTCAAATCTTCCGGTTACTTTTATTATAGTATCCATCTAGGATCCTCTGCCTTGGGAAATCAACATGTCGGTCTGATATGCTATAAATCTTAAATTCATTTATCATTTCGTAATCTTCATAACCTACTATATGGCAAGGACTCTCGTTGGTATTTCTACTACACATAAATGTTAGCACTGATGATATTCTATTTGACCATCTTGTTATTAATAACAGATATCTAGCTATTTTCAAAAATAAATGGAGACAGATTTCCGAGTCTGTCTCCGTAAGAATTAATTGTTTTTATGCCTGATACCGTGAAACCAGTTCCTCCAACGATACCGGTTCGGTTTTCCCATTGGGCAGGACCCCTTCATGTGCATTCAATCCTAACACCAACTCCTGAACCGCATTTCCAAATTCCGGCTCCAGATCATTCGACTTGATATCCACTGCACATCCTATATAGACTGGTACCGAAAACAAGCGTCCCAACAGGATTTCTACTTTTTCCGGCTGATAAAATCCGTCAAATCCCATATCCTCCATGTCGCCCAGTGTCATGATTGCTGACAGCTGGAACATTTCATCATCCAGCAGCAGATCCCGTTTATTGAAAAACAACGCAGAAAGAGGGATCCCTTTCGCACTCATGATCCGGATCGAATCCGTCAGCTCATCTGATGTCCCTGCTGTGGAGTCACAGACGCCTATATATCCGTTAAGGTAAGCTCCCGGCGTCTCCAGATAATGGAACAATTCCAGCGGCGTCTCAAAGATGGTCAGCGAAATATCCTCCGACAATTCTCCGCTCTCTAAAAGGCGCTCCACCAGCGTGTGTCTGCCGCTGCCCGCTTCACCCACGACAGCGACCTGATACCTTTTCGCCTCCTGCCTTGGCTCGACAGGCTCCTCTTTCTCCATTTCCTTCGGTGGCTCCACTGGCTCTGCCTGTTTTGGCGGCTCCTCTGGCTTTTCCGGCACATGCGCTTTCTGGTTCTCCCCTTCCACCAGATCCTTTAAGATCTCTGGAAGTTCATCATGGATGCTGACAAAGAACTCTCGTTTTGTCCCATCCTCATAAGTAATCAGGCAGTCAGACTTCTCCACTTTCACAGACACCATGTGATCCAGCGGAAGAGGATTGCTTTTCTTATTAAACACTGTGCTGGAATAGATTCCTTTTCCCGTAACAAGATACCCCTTTTTCCCGTTTGACATCATGGTTTCATCAAGAACCGCAATGACCTCTGCTGCCTCCACTCCTTTGGCATACGCACGTATCGCGTTGTCAATCTGTTTCGGTTTCAGCTCCTCCCTGAATTGAAAATGAAAGCTCCTGTTGCTCTCGTGTGCCTGGATGGCACTTCTGATAATTTTCCCTTCCATAACCTTTCTCCTGTCTTGATTATTTCACGGTTTCTGCCGCCTTACAGATCTTTCAGAATTTCGCCATAATCTTTTCTGATCTTTTCCTCCATTACGACAAAAGCCGGGATATACCTTTTCAAAATCAAAGACACCATTTGTTTTGCAGCTTCCCCATTGTAGATATGAGTCATGTCATTCCTGGCTCTAAGCATCTCCAGCCATATTTCTTCATCCAGATAATCATATATCGTATATGCCGCCTTTATGATTTCTCTTGGTGATCCGGAGTTTGCGATACTTTTCCCCTCATAACGCAGCAGCTCCTTCAGAACTTTCCAACTAAGTTCAAATTGTATAAAAAATTTATCTATAATGCCGCTGATAATAAATTCGTTATCTAGGTCTTCATATTTTGCTTTTTTCAAAACTTCCAGATTGGAAACAAAATTTTCAAATTTTTTCATACAATACAATTCCTTCCCGGTTAATCACATCCAAAAATTTGCCCGGAGATATTTTCTCCATGTCAACAATGTCAAAATCAAGCAGCGTAGATGTTGTATCTCTGACATCTAGACTGAATTCCTTTATCTTTCCACCTCTTACGGCAAGGTCAATATCACTGGCCCTATAAAAATCTCCTCTGGCCCTTGAGCCAAATAAAAGGACTTGTTCAATCCCATATTTTTCTGCAAGAGCTCTGATCTCTTCTACAACAACCGGCCTGATCCCCGTTTTTTCTATGCTTTCCATACTTCATCACCTATCAAAAGAATATCATTGAAGAGGACTCCTGTGCAAGTCACAGCTTAAGCTCCATCCACTCCCCTGCATCCCGGAATCCATATTTCTGATACACTGGCCTCCCCCATTTTGACGCATACAGAATCAGTTTATGAATCTGCCGCTCTCTGGCCTCTTCCTCAAGCCGTTCCAGGATCTCTGAGGCAATTCCTCCTCCCCGGAAATCCGGGGCTGTATACATGTTGGCGATATACCCCTGTTTTCCCGTTTTATTTGTAAACGAAGGAGGAAAATCCATAAAAATGATGGCTCCTGTGGCGATGATCCTCCCGTCCTTTTCTGCCACCCATTCCACCAGAGATCCGTCAGACATTTTTTCTTGAAATAGTCTGTCAGTTCATAGTCCAGATCCGGATCCGGTTTCTGTCCTTCATCTATAAGCTGTTTTTTCCGCAGATTTGCCAGGACTGGAATATCTTTGGCCTCAGCTCCTCTGTAATTCATCCCCTTATCCTTTCAGCCCGCGAGCCTGGCGATCCATATCTTCTATCACAATATCGTAAATCTCTCCAATTGAAGCACAGTACTCTAACACTTTCCATGGCTCATTTGTATGGAAATGTATCTTGATCAAATCCTCATCTCCAACCGCAAGAAGACAGTCTCCCTGAAAATGTTCCGTAAAATAATCACTAATCTCATCTTCGTCCAGATTTTCTCCCTCTATCAACAACTGCGTATCGTACTTAAATTCCAACATAGCCTTTCCTCCTCACCTGATATTAATTTTTAAGTTCTTCTATCCATTATAGGGTATTTCACATGATTTTCAATTCTTTCCTGCCTAAAAATTAAAAGACTATGAACTCTATGAACTTTTCGAGAGTTCCGTTGAAATGTCCTGGAAAATGTGTTAAGACATGAAAAGAGAAAGGAGACTCCTATGTTCGGATATATCGTATGTATCAAAGATAAATTAAGTGATGCAGAACAAACCCGCTACCAGAATATCTACTGCGGACTGTGCCGGAATCTGAAACGGCGCTACGGCCAGCTCCAGCGTCTGAATCTGTCTTATGATATGACCTTTATCATCCTTCTTTTGTCCTCCCTCTATGAACCGGAAGAAGAAAATACATCCTTCCGCTGTAGTCTTCATCCCATGACCCCCAAAACGGCTGCAGAAAATATCTTTACTGATTATGCGGCAGACATGACCATTCTACTGTCCTATTTTAAATGCCGGGACGACTGGAAAGATGAAGGGAAACAACTGCGTCGCTGGTATGCCTCCCTGCTGGAAAAAGAATACCAGAAACTGAAAGACATCTATCCCATACAGTGCCGCACGGTAAGCGAAAGCATCCAGGCTCTGGAACACATAGAATCAAAAGAACCTTTACAGTTTGATCAGGCCATCAATCTCTCTGGAGAAATGTTGTCGGAAATTTTTGTTTACAATGAGGATTTCTGGAGCAACACTCTAAAAAGCCTGGGATTTGAAATCGGACGGTTTATTTATCTGATGGATGCCTCTATGGATTATGAAAAGGATAAGAAAACCGGAAACTATAATCCCTTATTCCGTATGAAAAGGCGTCCTGAACAGATGAGAGAGATTATGGAAATCCCGATAGGAAATGCAGTCAGAATTTTCGAAAAGCTGCCCCTTATACAAGACGTCCATCTGATGCGTAATATCTTATATGGAGGCGTATGGCAGCAATATTTTTCGAAATTCCAGGGAAAGGAGACACATCATGGTCGATGATCCATATAAGATACTGGGCATCTCAAGGGATGCCACAAAAGATGAGATAAAAAAGGCATATCGGGCAAAGGCCAAAGAATACCACCCGGACCTTCACCCTGACGACCCTTTGGCTGCCGAAAAAATGAATGAAATCAACGAAGCCTATGATATGCTGAATAATCCCGAAAAATATCAGAACCGGACCCAAGGCAGCCAGAATACCGGCGGCTACCGGCAAAGTTCTGATCCGTGGCAGGATTTTGGCGGCTGGCAGGATTTCGGCGGTTTTGGAAGCTTTGAAGAATTTTTCGGCTTTGGAGGCAGCGGAACAAATCCGGAGCCGCCAAAGTCCCAGCCCGGAGACAGCAGTGATATCCGCCAGGCTATCGATTTTATCAACATGAAACAATATCAGTATGCCGATAATACTTTGAACAGCATTCTCAGTACATACAGAAATGCCCGGTGGTTTTACCTGAGTGCACTGGCAAACTATGGGCTTGGCAGACAGATGCTGGCTCTGGAACAGATTCAGAAGGCCGTGCAGATGGAACCGTCTTCCCAGCTTTATCGCAATACCCTGAACACCTTAAAGCGCGCCAGCACAGAATATCGCCAGAACGGGGAAGAATTTCAGAATTATGCGGAAAGCATGGGGCGGGTATGTCAGGGACTGTGCCTGGCACAGCTTTTCTGCATGTTCTGCCGCTGCTGATCTTTTGAATTAACAACACACAGGAAACAGAAAGGAGCTTATTAATTAATGGGAAAAATCATTGGAATTGATCTTGGAACAACAAACAGCTGTGTATCTGTGGTGGAAAACGAGGCACCGGTTATCATTCCTGGTGCTTCCGGCAGCATGACCACTCCCAGCATCGTCGCTTTCACAAAAAAGGGAGAGCGGCTGGTCGGCGAAAGTGCAAGGCGCCAGGCTGTCACTAACCCGGAACGGACTATCAGTTCCGTAAAACGTCACATGGGTTCTGAGTGGAGTATCCGTATCGATGGGACAGAGTATAAAGCCCAGACCATCAGTGCCATGGTACTGATGCAGCTGAAAAAGGATGCCGAAGAATTTCTCGGTGAACCCGTAACCGATGCTGTGATCACGGTCCCGGCATACTTTAACAATATCCAGAGACAGGCAACCAAAGATGCCGGACGGATCGCCGGTCTGAACGTGAAACGTATCATCAATGAACCTACCAGCGCTGCTCTTTCCTATGGGCTGAACCATGGAGAGCCACAGAAAGTTATGGTCTATGATCTGGGCGGAGGCACCTTCGATGTCTCGGTAATTGAAATCGGAGAAGGCGTCATCGAGGTGCTGGCTACTGCTGGAGATAATCATCTGGGCGGTGATGATTTTGACGAACGGATCGTTCAATGGCTGATCCGCAGTTTTAAAGAAGAATATCGTGTAGACCTTTCCAGAGATTTTGCCGCCATGCAGAGAATCCGGGATGCGGCTGAAGCAGCGAAAAAAGATCTTTCTTCATCGGAGAGTACGCACATCATGCTTCCATATCTTAAGGAGCACCGCGGAGAACAGCTTCATATGGATTATACTCTGACAAGGGTTCAGTTCGAAGGAATGATCCAGGATCTCATCGAACGTACAGCAGAACCTGTGCGAAACGCATTAAATGACGCCGGTATCTCCTCTTCCGAGCTGGGGCGCGTGCTTTTAGTGGGCGGCTCCACCAGGATCCCGGCTGTCCAGAATAAGGTCAGGGCACTTACCGGGAAAGAGCCCTCTAAAAACATCAATCCGGATGAATGTGTTGCAAAAGGCGCCGCCATCCTTGGACACACTCTGGAAGGAAACAGTCTTGTTGCCTCCGGCACCGACAAAAGTCTTCTTCTTCTGGATGTTACTCCGCTAAGTCTCTCCATTGAAACCGTAGGCGGTGTGGCCACCCGGCTGATTGAACGCAACTCCACCCTGCCCACTCGGTACTCACGGATTTTTTCTACAGCTGCACCTTATCAGCGTTCTGTAGAGATCAATGTTCTCCAGGGAGAACGTCCTCTGGCAAGAGACAATAAGAGCATCGGCAAATTCCGGTTGAAAGGAATCAAAGCCGCTCCTGCCGGGGTTCCCCAGATCGAAGTCACTTTTGATATTGATGCCAACGGCATTCTGAAAGTCTCTGCCAAAGACCTGGATACCGGAAAGCAGCAGGCCATTACCATCACGGCCGATGACAGCATGTCAGAGCAGGAGATCCAGCAGGCCATTCACGACGCTCAGGAGTATGCAGGGCAGGACCAGACCAGGACTGACGCCATGGAGGTTCTGGGCGATGCCAGGCGCCTGATGGCCGAGACGGAGCAGAAACTGAAGGCTCAGAAGAAGACGCTGGACCACAGCACCAGAAAACGGATCAAAAGCGACATTAACCACCTGAATAAACTGACCATGAAATGTCGTCTGGACAAAGTGTCTGACACACAGCTTGCAGAAATACGGGCAGCAAAACAGCAGCTGGAAGAAAGCGCAGCGCGGCTTTAAAATCTATTGATCTTCTAACAATTCTTCCATTCTTGTGATTCCTGCCGTATCTGTAACCGGCAGAGAGAATATCACCGCTCCTGCCGATGTACTGATCCCGGCCTGCTCCATGATCGCACGCATGATATCATTTTTCTGCGCTGACTTAACCGCAATAAATACCATCTCTTTCTCTTCCGCGAGGCTGATACCCAGAAACTTCTTCGCATGCTCTGCGCCAGTTCCTTTTGCATGGATAACGGTTCCGCCCGGAGCATGCGCGCTCCTGGCTGCGTCCATGATAGTTTCTGTATATCCGGAATTTGCAATTGTAATCAGTAATTCATATTCTGTGTTCTTCAAAACACTCTCCTCCTCGATTTCAATCTTCTGTCCGACTGTCAGATACTGCAGCACTTTTTTCCCGCCGATACTGCTGAGCGGTACAAGGAAAGCAATCCCACGCCCCGGAACATCGATCCGCAGTCTGGTATACAGACCACGTTTCAGATTTTTCCAGGTATCCAGGGTAATGACCGCAAAATAGATCGCTTTTTCTGTTGCCTCCATTCCCAGATAATCCAGGATGGAGCTGCTGGCGGTTCCCCGTCCCAGGGTCGTAAAAGTCACTTCAATATTATATTCTTTAAAAAACTGGAGAAATTTCTCCCTCATTCCCCGGTTCGTGATGATTCCCATCAGATAGATATTATTCATATCATTCCTCCTATAATTCTATAATGTCGTCATCCGCCCAGGTATCCAGGTAGGAAACTTCCACGGCCTCTCTGCTCTTGCTATGTGCAAACCGGTACTTGTAGATTGCACCCATAACCTGGATCGTGATCAGAGGCGTCATCGCTACCATTGCCACCACGCCAAAGGCGTCCCGGACGATATTTCCGCCGACCGCCTGGCAGGCTCCCATGGCAAAAGGAAGCAGAAATGTAGCTGTCATGGGACCTGATGCAACTCCTCCCGAGTCAAATGCGATAGCTGTAAAAATCTTCGGTACAAAGAAAGACAGACATAACGCAATAAAATATCCCGGGAGTATGAACCAGAAGATAGAGATTCCTGTCAGCACCCGGATCATGGCCAGCCCGATAGAGACCGATACGCCAAGCGAAAGGCTCAGTCCCATGGCCTCCCCTGAGATTGCCCCTGAAGTAATTTCCTCTACCTGTTCCTTAAGTACATAGACTGCCGGCTCTGCCTTTACGATAAAGTATCCGATCACCATACCGATCGGAACCAGTACCCAGCGGTAGGAAAGGCCTGCAATCGTTTCGCCAAGATAATTTCCGGCAGGCATAAAGCCTACATTTACCCCGGTCAGGAAAAGCACCAGACCGATATAAGTATAAATCAGACCGATCACAACCTTTAAAAGGGAGCGGCCCTTCATTTTCAGGGAAATCACCTGGAAAACAGCAAAGAACGCAACGATTGGCAGGAGAGAAACTGCAATTTCTTCAATATACTGGGGAAGTCCGGCTGCAAATTCTTTCCAGAGTTCTACAGAATCCTGGATCACCGGAATCTCCGACGGCGTATATCCTGTATCCTCCGGATGATACAGCATTCCCAGAAGCAGGACTGCAAGGATCGGACCGATCGAGCAGAGCGCTACCAGACCAAAGCTGTCATCCTCGGCATGTTTATCACTTCGTACAGCGGCAAAACCTACACCCAGAGCCATGATAAAGGGTACGGTCATAGGTCCGGTGGTCACTCCGCCGGAGTCAAAGGCAACTGCCAGAAAATCATCCGGCACAAAAAATGCCAGGACAAATACAACAATATAAAAAATGATCAAAAGCAATCGAAGCGTTTTGGAAAATAACATTCGAAGCATTGCAACCATCAGAAAGAATCCCACACCGACTGCTACCGCAATGATCAAAGTAGCGTTAGGGACTGACGGAACCTGCTCTGCAAGTACCTGCAGATCCGGTTCAGATATGGTAATGATAAAACCTAATAAGAAACATAAAAACAGAACGATAACAAGATTCCTGGACTGAGCGATCCTCGTACCGATCCTTTCACCCACCGGCGTCATGGACAGCTCGGCTCCCAGAGTAAAAAACATCATTCCTACGATCAACAGCACCGCGCCAAACAAAAATAAGAGCAGAATGCTGGGCGGAATCGGTGCGATCGTAAAACTAAGCAACAATACAATTCCTATCGTGGGAGCCACTGCCATCAGAGACTCCCGTAATTTCTCTGCAAATTTATTCTGGTATAAATCCATCTATCAATGCACCCCTCCTATCAACTCATGAATATCTTCAATGTTATATTGTTTCATATAATTTTCGATTCCTTCCACAACATTTTCTGCTGCCCTGGGATCTGCGAAATTCACGGTTCCTACCGCCACTGCCGTTGCTCCTGCCAGGATCATTTCGATTGCGTCCTCAGCCGTTGCGATCCCTCCCATGCCAATGATCGGAATCTTGACCGCCTGCGCTGTCTGATAAACCATCCTCACTGCAACAGGATGGACGGCCGGGCCAGAGACTCCCCCGGTCTTATTCGCCAACGCGAATGTACGCCTGTGGACGTCAATCTTCATGCCCGTCAGCGTGTTGATCAGCGATACCGCGTCTGCACCTCCGGCTTCCGCGGCCTTTGCAATCTCAGTAATATCTGTAACATTTGGTGTCAGCTTCATGATTACCGGCTGCTTTGCGATTTTTTTGATCTGCGCCGTCAGTTTCTCCACATGTGCTGCATCCTGTCCGAAAGCCAGAAATCCAGCGTTCACATTCGGACAGGAAATATTAATCTCCATCATGTCTATAGGTTCCTCCGACAGCCGTTCCACCACCGCCAGGTATTCTTCCGGAGCATGTCCGCACACGTTGACGATAATCCTGGTATCATATTGCCTGAGAAATGGAATATCCCTCTTGCAGAACACATCGATTCCCGGATTCTGAAGGCCGATGGCATTCATCATTCCGCCATAGATTTCCGCCACTCTTGGAGTCGGGTTGCCTGGCCACGGCACATTTGCGACCCCCTTGGTCGTCACTGCTCCCAGACGGTTCAGGTCTACAAATTCTGAAAATTCCTCCCCGGATCCGAAGGTTCCTGAGGCCACCGTAACTGGATTTTTCCACTCTACGCCTGCTATATTGATTGTCGTATTCATCAGATATCCACCTCCGAAGCCAGGAAAACCGGGCCATCTTTGCAGACCCGTTTATTATGCACATTGCTGTGCTCATCCTTTTCTTTGCTTTTACATACGCATCCCAGGCAGGCGCCGATTCCGCAGGCCATCCGCTCTTCCAGAGATATATAGCATTCAATGCCTTTTTCTTCTGCATAGGCTTTGATCGCGCGGAGCATAGGCGCTGGTCCACAGGCATAGATAATATCCGCTTCCAGATGATTCTCACGGACTGCATCCATCACATTGCCTCTGGTGCCTGCGCTGCCGTCTTCTGTAGAAATATATAGTTCCCCATTCTGCAAAAACTCTTCACTGAGAAACGTCTGTGCATCACGATATCCTGCAAGGATCTGCTTTCTGCTGCAGGATAACTGCTTTGCCAGCTCCAGGATCGGCGGCACGCCGATGCCTCCGCCCATCAGAAAAGCTCTTTTGCCCTCCGCCTTTTCCAGTGGAAATCCATTCCCCAGCGGTCCGACAATCTCAACCGTCTCTTTTGCCTTCAGTCTGGAAAACTGCTCCGTCCCTGTATCCGGTCCTGTCACACGGTACACTACCCGAAGCGCCTGCTTCTTACGATCAATCTCACAGATACTGATAGGGCGCGGCAAAATCTTCGCTTTATCATCCGTATACATGGAAATGAACTGGCCCGGCTTTGCCTCTGCCGCCGCATCCGTGCGGATCCACATACTGTATATTCCGGCAGCCAGCGACTCCTGCGAGATCACCTCTGCCCTTTCCTTCTTTTTCATCCAAAAACTCCTTTCGGGGACACCCTGTTTGTCGGTTGGGGACGTACACCTTTTGCGTTTGACTACGTCCCCTTTTAACCCAGTGCCTCACTGATATCGGCGATCATGTCTTTTACTGCTGCCCTGGATGCATCTCCAAAAGCCTCCGCTCCAAAGGATGCGTATTTTTCCTGTCTGTAAGCGGCGATAATGCCCCGGGAAGAGTTGATGATCGCTCCAAGGCCGTCTTCATTGAAGAAGTGGACAAGATCCTTGCCCTTTCCTCCCTGTGCGCCGTACCCCGGCACCAGGATATAGGCCTTAGGCATGATCTTACGCAGTACTTTTCCCATCTCCGGATAGGTGGCCCCTACCACGGCGCCGATATAACTATAGGAACATCCCATGCATTCCTGTCCCCATTCATTAACCTTTTCTCCCACCAGCTCATAAAGCGGGCGGCCGTCTACCAGCTGATCCTGGAATTCACCGCTGGACGGGTTGGAGGTCTTTACCAGGATAAACAAACCCTTCTGCTCTTTTTTGCATACCTCAATGAAAGGCTTGACTCCATCCGAGCCAAGGTAGGGATTCACTGTTACAAAGTCCTCGTCAAATGGTGCATATGTGTGTTCTCCCACCTGTACCTTTCCGATATGTCCTGTTGCATAGGCGGCAGATGTGGAACCGATATCTCCTCTTTTGATATCGCCGATGACTACCAGACCTTTTTCCTTGCAGTAGTCCACCGTCTTCTTAAACGCAGCAAGCCCCGGGATTCCAAACTGCTCATACATGGCAATCTGCGGCTTTACTGCCGGGATGAGATCATAGGTCTTGTCCACGATTTCCTTGTTGAACTGCCAGATAGCCTCTGCAGCTCCTTCCAATGTCTCGCCGAATTCGGCAAATGCTTTTTTCTGCACGTGTTCCGGCACATAACTGAGCATCGGGTCCAATCCCACTACGATGGGCGCCCCTGTCTTTTTAATATTGGATACTAACTGATTGATCACGCTATTTTCCTCCTGTCAATGACTGATTTTCATATACGACTTCTCCGTCCACCAGAGTGTACTTCACATCTCCGGTTACCTCACGTCCGTCAAATGGTGTATTTTTCCCTTTGGAAACAAAGGTACGCTTATCGATCCGATATTCTCTTCTGGGATCGAATACGACCAGATCTGCCGTCTTTCCCTCGGATACGGATCCTTTATCAGAAAGCCCCAGGATCTTTGCCGGATTGCTGCTCATCTTCTCAGCCATATCCATGATACTTAAGATCCCTGTCTTTACCAGCTCTGTATAAGTCAGCGCCGCTGACGTCTCCAGGCCAACGATGCCAAACGGCGCCTCAGCCATAGACTTATTCTTTTCATCCTCTGCATGGGGCGCATGGTCAGTGGAGATCACGTCCATTACCCCGTCTCTTAATCCCTGGCGGAGCGCTTCTACATCCTCTTTACTCCGTAGAGGAGGATTCATCTTATAGTTGGCGTCATCCTCTCTGATATCATCTGCTGTCAGAGTAAAGTGATGAGGACACACTTCTCCGGTCACAGGAAGGCCTTCCTCCTTTGCCAGCCGGATCATTTTCACACTGTCTGCCGTAGAGCAGTGACACAGATGAAGCCGGACTCCGGTTTCTTTTGCCAGCAGGATATCTCTGGCAACGATCACGTCTTCTACGGAGTTGGTGATCCCTTTCATTCCCAGTCTTTCCGCATTTTTATCGGCGTTCATAACTCCACCCTCGACCATGGTAATATCTTCACAGTGTGCAAAAACAGATATCCCGTTTTTCTTTGCCTCTTTCATTCCCTTCCGGTAGACAGATGCATTCATGACAGACTTTCCGTCCTCGCTGATCGCATGACAGCCGGCCTCTGCCATCCCTGCAATATCCGCCAGCTCTTTTCCTGCCTGTCCCATTGTGACAGCGCCGATCTGGATCACATGGACCGGCGATACTTCTTTCGCTCTCCGGTGAACATCCTCCACCCTTTCTTTTGTATCAATAACCGGCCTCGTGTTCGGCATAGCACACACGGTCGTAACACCGCCTCTTGCCGCCGCTTTTCCTCCTGTTTCCAGGGTCTCCTTGTATTCAAGACCCGGATCTCTGAAATGCACATGCAGGTCAATAAATCCCGGCATCACATAACAGCCTTCTGCATCCAGGATCCGGTCCGCCGTATCTGGAATGGACGGGGCAACCTTCTGTATTTTCCCGTCTTTTACAAGAACATCACATACTTCATCACGTTTTGTCAGTGGATCGACCACATGTCCGTTTTGGATTAAAATTGTCATATCCGCTTTCCTTTCCTTGAGAATTCCATATATACTATTATTTTAACATACGGTCCCCGGAAATGAAAAGGATTATTATTTTTCTTTCAGAACATCTACTGCTTCTTCCAGCTGATTATCTGCTTCCGGATCACTTTCATCTGCCTCATATTCTACTTCTACATCAGGCGTGATGCCTTCTCCGTCAATATTACGGCCATTCGGAGTATAGTATTCCGCGATTGTCAGCTTCACGCTGGTTCCATCTCCCAGGTCAAAAATCTGCTGTACAACGCCCTTCCCGTATGTCTGGGTACCTACAATCGTACCAATGCCATAATCCTGGATGGCTCCTGCGTAGATCTCAGATGCGCTGGCACTGTTGCCATTGACCAGCACCGCCATCGGCACATCGATCTGATGCTCATCATCCGATGTGGCAGTCTCCCTGTTTCCATCCTTATCCTCTGTATATACGATGGTTCCTTCCGGCAGTACCAGATCCAGCATGTCGCATACTGTATTCAGATTTCCGCCCGGATTATTTCTAAGATCTACAACCAGCCCTTCCATTCCCTGTTGCGTCAGGGCATCCAGGGCTTCTTTGTACTGATCGTAAGTAACAGAATCAAATTCTGTCACAGACAGATAGCCGATCTGATCCTCCAGCATCTCATATTCTACAGTCTGGGCTTCCACCGTATCTCTGGTGGCCGTCACTGTGATCTCTTCAGCCTCTTCTCCACGAAGCACCGTCAAGTCTACGTCCGTCCCTTTTTCACCTTTGATATAGGTGACCACTTCCGACAGATCCATTCCGGTCACTTCCATGTCCCCGACTTTTGTCAGAATGTCATTGTCCTTCAGTCCTGCTTTATCGGCCGGAGAGTCTTCATAGATCTGTACTAATGTGATCACGCCACTGTCCATATTCTGACTCAGTACCGCACCGATACCACTGTACTCTCCCTCTGTCGTCTCATAAAGATCTTTCGTCTCTTCTTCATCGTAGTAGACAGAATAAGGATCCTCAAGCCCCTGAATATATCCCTTGTAGATTCCTTCCTCCAGCGCTTCTTCGTCTGTCTCGCCTATATAGTTTTCATCAATCAGGCCCTTCAGCACAGACAGTTTCTCGTCCGTAGCTGCATTTTCTGAGAGCCGTTTTCCGCAGGAGACTACTCCTGCCCCTGATAACACAATGAGGGCGCCAAAAAGCGCCCCCTGTAAAAAAATCTTTTTTGATCTCATTGAATTCTTCCCATCTTAAAATTTGCCATCCGGCCGTTTTAAAAATAGTTCTGCGGGTTTGTCGGAACACCGTTTAAATTCACCTGGAAATGAAGGTGCGGGCCAGTAGAATTCCCTGTCGTACCTACACTGGCTATATTCTGTCCCTTGCTCACCGTCTGCCCTGCAGACACATACATCTCATGGCAGTGCATATAAATCGTAGCAAGCCCGCCGCCGTGACTGATCGTGATCATATTCCCGGCATTTCCGCTGTATGCAGCAGACACCACCGTTCCGGAGGCAGCCGCATAAATCGGCGTTCCTGTCGGCGCTGCAAAATCCATACCCTTATGATTCGTGCTGGCGCCCGCAAGAGGCTGTTCACGATATCCAAAATAGCTGGAGATATATGTGTAGCCCGGACACGGATGTGTAAATGTGCCGTTTCCGGTCACTACAGAGGCTCCTCCGCCTCCTGCCACATACCCGGTGCTTGCTTCTGTCTGCTTACGCTGTGCTGCTGCTGCGGCAGCTTCCAGCTCAGCCAGCTTTTTGTTCGTATCTCCAAGCTGACTGTCCAGCTCACTGATCTGCGCCTCTTTCTCCGATACAAGGGTAGATACTTCATCCTGCTTTGCGATCAGTTCATCCTGCATATCGTTCATCTCTTCGTATTCATCGCGGATCTCGGTTTCCTGCTTCTCCACTTTTTTCACAACTGCCTGGAATTCATCCAGCATATCTCTGTCATATTCAGAAATAGTACTGATGTACTCAGCCTTGTTCAAAAAATCGGCAATCGTCTGGGACTCCAGCAGAATCTCGATAAACTGGGCATTCCCATTTTCATACATGTACTTGATCCGCTTTTTCATGGCCTCATATTGCTCATTTTCTTCGACCTTTGCCTGAGACAATTCTTCTTCCTTTGCGAAAAGTTCTTCTTCTTTCTTTTCGATCTTTCCCTGGATATCTTCCATATCTGAAGCAATTTTTTCCAGCTGGGATGCCAGGGAAGCCTTTTCACTCTCCGCCGCTTTCTTCTGATCCTGCAGCTGAGACGCCTTTTCTCTTGTCTCATTCAGTTCAGATGCGTCTGCCTGGATCCCGATTCCCAGACACATCACAAACACTAACGCCAGACTGATGATTCGCTTTTTACGTATCATATGTATCCCCCTTTAAAATTATACCCTCAGATGCTTACGAATGGTAAAGAAACTTCCAACAAAACCGATTCCGACTCCCAGTGCAATGCCAATTGGAAGCAATGTTCTGTAAATCGTCGTAACAGGGAGGAAATCTATGATATTGTTCAAAAGACTGAAACGCGTCATCACATAAGCGACCGCCTTATCATACATGAAATACAGCAGAGCCAGTGGGATCAGCGCTCCGATCACACCAATCAGAAGACCCTCTATCACGAACGGCGCCCGGACAAAACTGTCCTTTGCTCCTATGTACTTCATGATCGCAATCTCTTCACGTCTGACGGTAATACCCATCGTGACGGTATTACTGATCAGGAAAATGGATACTGCCAGCAGGATGGCAATGATTGCAATGGATACATATCCTACCAGCCTGTTGACACTGGTCAGTGTCTTAGCTACGACATCCGAACGGTTGACACTTCTGACTCCGTCCAGACCCTCTGCGAACTTTACAACATCCGACTGCTTGGATACGTCCGACATATATACCTCATAGTTATCGGAATTTGCCAGCGGATTATCCGTCTGAAATCCTTCCGCCAGATCTGCATTGTCGCCAAAATATTCATCCTGGAACTGGCTCCATGCATCATCAGCGCTGACGTAATTGACTTCTAGTACGCCGTCTGCTGCTTCCAGCTCCTTTCCAATCTCTTCTTTCTGTTCGTCTGTAGCGTCCTCATTGAAGAAAACGGTAATTGCCACACCCTCTTCTGCCTTTTCCACAATGTAGTTAAAATTCACGACAATGGAATAAAACAGGCCGAAGAGGAAAATACACGCCGCCATCGTTGCGATGGAAGCAATGGAGAACAACTTATTTCTTCCGATGTTCTTTACCCCTTGTTTCATCGAATACCCAACTGTACTAATTCTCATTATTATACCCACCTTTTTTCTCGTCGTTTACAATGACTCCCTTTTTCATAGTAACGACACGCTTTTTCATTTCGTTTACGATTTCCTGGTTATGTGTAACGACCAGCACCGTCGTTCCTCTGTTGTTCGCCTCCTCCAAAAGCTTCATGATCTCCCATGAATTGGTAGGATCCAGGTTACCGGTCGGCTCGTCAGCCAGCAGGATTGCCGGTTCATTTACAATGGCTCTTGCAATGGCAACTCTCTGCTGTTCTCCCCCTGAGAGCTCTTTCGGAAATGACTTATATTTCTGTGCAAGTCCGACCAGGGACAGCGCCGCAGGCACCTTCTTTTTGATCACCCTGGTAGATTTCTCTGTAACTCTCTGTGCAAATGCAATGTTTTCATAAATATTACGGTCTTTCAAAAGACGGAAATCCTGGAACACCACGCCGATCCCTCTTCTGTACATCGGAATCTTCCGGTGCTTCAGCCGGCTTAAATCCTGACCGTTTACAATAATCTTTCCGGATGTAGGCTCCAGTTCCTTCAGAATCAGACGGATCAGCGTTGATTTTCCAGATCCGCTGTCACCTACGATAAATACGAATTCTCCCTGATCGACTTTCAGATTGACGCCGTTCAGAGCCGCAACCCCTTTCGAGTACTCCTTCGTTACTTCTTTTAATTCAATCATACTTTCCTCCTGATTATCAATACTCCAGAGACTCCATATACTTCATATATTTTACGACCATCAGCGCAATCTTAAAGGTGATTGCATCCTCGAACACACGAAGATCAAGCCCCGTGCTTTTCTGGAGCTTGTCAAGCCGATACACAAGCGTGTTCCTGTGAATATAAAGTTGTCTGGATGTCTCCGATACGTTCAGATTATTCTCAAAGAACTTGTTGATCGTCGTCAACGTCTCCTCATCAAAATCATCTGGCGATTTTCCCTCAAAAATCTCACGTATAAACATCTTACAGAGCGGAATCGGCAGCTGATAGATCAATCGTCCGATCCCCAAAGCACTAAAGGCAATCACTTTTTTCTCCCCACAGAAGATCTTGCCCACATCCAGTGCAAGCTTTGCCTCTTTATAAGACTTGGATACCTCTTTGATATCATTGACCACGGTGCCGTAAGCGATCAGAACATCTTCTCCCTCTTCCTCTTTCAGCATCGTATACAGATTCTGTGCCGTCTTCTCAAGTTCCGGATTTCCGTCTCCTTCATCCAGTTCCTTGACGACAATAATGTTCTTTTCATCCACCGCTGTCACAAAATCTCTGGAACGGTTACCCAGAAGACCTCTGACATTATCAAGTGTATTACTGTCCTTTTCATGCTTTGTCTCAATAATAAAGATAACACGTCTGACGTCTGTGTCAATATGTAACTTTTTGGCACGGTTATAAATATCCACCAGAAGCAGATTATCAAGCAGCAGATTCTTGATGAAATTGTCCTTGTCAAACCGCTCTTTGTAGGCCACCAGAAGATTCTGGATCTGGAATGCCGCGATCTTTCCGACCATGTACACATCATCACTCTCGCCATTAGCCATCAGGATATACTCCAGCTGATGTTCATCAAAAATCTTAAAAAACTGACACCCCTGTACCACCTGGCTGTCTGCGGGAGATTCTACAAAAGAAACTACTTCTGTCTCACAATTAGTCTGCTCCGGAAATGTACTTGCAAGTGCCTTTCCGTCCGTATCCATCACACAAAAGTCAATTCGTGTAATCCCTTTCAATCCTTCAATTGTATTTTGAAGTATTTGATTAGATATCATATGTCATCTCCTCCACCAGTTTCAATATACATTTTTCACAACAAAGCAGAAAAAGATGTGGTAAAAATGTATACCTCAGACCTTATCTTAATATATTTCACCAAAAAAATAAAGAGGAAATCGCAAAATTTTGTCAATTTCCTCAAGATTATTTTTGTTTCCTTTTTTCGATCTCCCGTTTAAAGATGTATTTCACCAGGAATTGTCCGAGTTTCCCGGACACAAATCCATTTTTGCAGACCGGAAGCGTACTCTTACCGATTCCCAGCCACAGGCGCACATCCAGAAGATTTCTGTTTTTAATAATAAAATCTTCCTGGAGCGGTGCCAGAAGCGCAGCAATGACACAGTCCACTTCTCCGCCGTTTATGGCATTTACCAGCATATCGTCTGCCCGGTTTGCAGCTGAAACCTTGGCAAGTCCTACCACCTGCACTCCGTCGTAATGCTTTTGCAGATAATCAAAAAACGTCTGCCCTTCCTCCTCTGATTCTACCAGAAGATAAACTCTTTTATGATTTTTATGCAGATACCGCAGAAACATCCTCAGGAAAAGCTGATCTTCCGCTTCCTGGAGATACCTTTTCTCCGTAACATCCGCAGCCTCCAGGATCGTCTTGTCGCCGGCCATCAAAAGGTCGAACTTCCACATCTCGTCTTTCAGCTCCGGCATGTCATCCATCTGCATCAATCCGTCTACCGTCACCATCTCTACTGTATTTACCGGTACTGAGTCCATATATTCGATGGTCTTTTTCAGGGCTTCTTTTGCTGAGCAGTTATCGATGTCAATATCTAACACATTTATTTTACGATTCATGCCTTCACCCACTTACATATTTACCAGTTTTTCGATTATAGCAAATGGATTTTTCCTTTTCAACTGTTATTACGAAATGTTCATACTTCTTAATATTTTTAATATTTCTGTTACTTTTTCTTCTCCTCTCTGCGGCGCTTGGTCATCAGTCCTCCGATCCTTCCGGTCTCTTTGGACGACAAAGACTTCCAGCCTTCTGCCATTACCTGATCCAGAAGGCCCAGTTCCTCTGCGATCTCGTATTTCATTTTTTCTTCTTCCGTCAGCTCGTCTCGCTTGAGCGGACGTTCTTTCTTTCCTGCCATCAGCACCTGCCCCTTTCATTTTTTTATAAGTATTGACAGGTGCTGCGGCTTTTATACCTGTATCTATCTATCCCTGCTGTTCCGGCATGATAACCGCAGCGATAAAGTAAGCCAGTATTCCGCTTCCCGTGCAGGCAAACAAAACAAGAAGAAGCCGGATCACAGTAGGATCCACATTAAAATACTCCCCGATTCCGCCGCACACGCCGCAGATAATCCGATTATTTCTCGAACGATACAGCCTTTTAGTATCCATGGTGATGTCCCTCCTTCCATTCATGATGACTGGTTCCGTCAAAGTTTATGACTGCTGACCCGGCTCCGCAGTCGACCGAAATCGTCCGGCCGGCTCCATTGTCGATCTGGTGTGTCGCCCCAAGGCCTGAGAAGTCTTCCGCTCCGCACTGAACGTCTCCGACACCCACGTCGATGTCATAGTCGTAATCCCCTTCATTTCCTGCCGCGGTAAATTCCAGATCTCCGACCCCCACATCGATATCCAGCTTTCTGGAAATGCAGCCGCTTCCGGTAACACTTCCCACACCACACTGAAGCTGTGCTTCTGACGCCTGGACATCATAGAGCTGTGCCTCTCCTGTCCCGGCATCCACAGACATTTTTTCTGCACAGATGTTTTCCATATAAAGGCTGCCCATCCCCAGTTCCATGGACAGATCGTCCAGAACCATATCCTGTGGAATATAGATATAGATTGTTCCTATTCCCACATGGTTGGTTCTCCAAAGATGGTCCCTGGTAGTGATTTTTAATTCGTCTCCATCCATACTGGTCTGGAATCCCAGCACTTCACTGATTCCGTCTGTCTCTACCGTAACCTCTTCCACGTCCCCTGGAATAATTTCTACAGTCCCGGCATATACAAAGGCATCTATCTTCTTTACCCCCCTGTAAGTCTCTCTGATATCTTCTGCACGACTGACATCGTCCTCATCCGCAACAATACCGATTCCATGACCTACCCGGAGTCTGATCTTATCTGTCGTCACGCCGAGAGCCAGGCCGATCACGCAGAACAGAACGCCTGCTCCTGCAACGATCCCACATATCATCCAGAATATCTTCCATCCTTTTTTCATAACTTATCCCACCGCCTTTCTCTGAAACGGCCTTCTTAAGATCCATACAATTCCCCGGCAGATCCCCGGGATTGCCACGGCACAAAGCTTCACAGCCCCCACAAACGCTGCCACACCGATCACCGTAATAATCATACCGATGCCCATCAATGCAAATCCTACCGCCAGCTCCGGCACCACGCAGAGCAGGCCCGATATAAACAAGGCAATCCCTGTAATGGCGATTGCCGCGGCAGCAACTACAAGCGCCAGAAACAATGCAAACACACTGATGATCCCACACAAAACCAGGCACAAAATCCCGCCGCCAACCGGAAGGATGATGGGCAGTGCACACAGAACAATGGCAATAATCAGGATAATCTTAAGCGTCCGGTCAGATTTTGACGACGCCTGATTCCCTCCATTCTGTCCCGGCGGTGTCTGCTGATAGTTCTGTTCCTCCGGCTCCTTCATGGCAGGCATATTAGGTTTTTCTTCCTCCTCGCGGAATCCCGCCATATCTGCCTTAATCTTTTCGGCCACCTTCTTCGGACTCTCCAGCTCTTCGATCACCTGCTGTTCCTGATCTTCTCCGGCATCGTCAAAGTAGTCATTATAATACTGCATTGCATCTCTTCGCTCTTCTGCCGGAACATCCTGTAATAATGATGCAAGCTCTGTCATAAATTCAATCCGGTTCATTCGGATCCACCTCCCTCAAATAATTGGCTGATCTTTCTGGAATAGCTTTTCCACTCCTCCCGATACAGGTTCAGCTGCGCCATCCCCTGAGGCGTCACCTTATAATAACGCCGGTTCCTGCCGTCAAACTGCCGGTCATATACTTCCAGACAGCCGTCCTTTTGCAGCCTTCTCAATACGGGATACAATGTAGACTCGGATACATCGATGGCCTTCCGTACGTCCTGGGTGATCTTATAGCCGTATGTCCCCTCCTCCTCCCGGGATACAACAGCCAGCACGATCGCATCCAGAAGCGCCGCTCCGGTATTAAACACCATAGTCTCACTCCCTTGCTGGTTTATAATATTATTTTATTTTACAATATTATTTCTTTGACTATATTATATGTTGTATAATATAGTTTGTCAACAAATATTATCCATAAAATTGGGGACGGGGGATTTTCAGAAATCCCCCGTCCCCAATGAAATTGAAACTACACCTGTATTTCTTTTTTCATAGTAAAGGAATAAATGATTTTTTCTTTAACCTTTTTTCCGGTCATCTGTTCCAGAGCCCGGGCATAATACTGAAGCTGTGCATGATACTTTTCAGCCAGCTTCTGTGGCGAGAAGATCTGATCTGTTTTATAATCCAGTACCACCAGCTCTCCGTTTTCTTCAAAATAGGCGTCAATGATTCCCTGGACAAGAAGCATCTCTCCTTCCTGTTCCTCCGGATAGAGTTCCCTGGCATCGATTCCCAGGACGAAGGGCTGCTCTCTGTAGAGAAGCCCTTCCTTCGCCGCACGGCGCATTCGTCTGCCACATGGGCTTTCAAGGAACGCCATGAGATCTTCTGCCCGGATACACTCTGTCATTTCGGCCGTAATCCTGCCCTGTTTCTGATATACCTTGAGAGAATGTGCAACAGAGGCAAGGTCTGATACGGCCGCAAAATCCAGAAGCTCCATGGCCCTGTGATACGCCGTACCTCTGGACGCCCCTTTCAGAGTCTCTTCTTCCTGCAGAAACTTCGGAAGCAGCGGTACTACCTCCGGTTCCTCATAGACTTCTTCTCCAAGATCCCAGGCATCATCCTGGGCATTTTCCATAAGATAAGCCCGTTTTTTTAACTCAGATACCGTAAATTTCATCTTCTGCTGCCGGCTCCCTGCATAGGGATATTTATAAGGAAACTGTTCATCAATCACTGCTTTTGCATCTGCATCATATTCCTGCTCCAGATCACATTCCTCCAGCATTTTCCGAAGAATTCTTCCGGCAGTCTCTTCTTCTACCGCCTCTTCGGTAATCTCTTCCGGTCCCACGATCCTGATTTTTAATGGGGCATCTTCTCGACACCCTTCTGCCGCCGGAAGGATCCAGTCCCAGTATGTAACTGCCCTGCTTCTTCTGGTAAAAGAAAGCACTGACTCTCGTTCTCTCTTCCCATTCCCATAGCTTGCTATCTTTTTTTCTGCATCTGGAAGCGTACCGGTGATGATCAGTTTCTCCTTTGCGCGGGTCAGCGCCACATAAAGCACCCTCAGTTCTTCTCCCAGACTGTCCAGCATCTCTTCCTTCTGTATCACTTTTTTTACCAGACTGGGCATTTTCGTCCGTTCTTCCAGGCGCACCGCATCCAGACCGATCCCCATACCAGAATGCAGGGCCGCACTGCTCCTTGCATCCTGCATATTGAACCTTTTCCCCATGCCCGCCACAAAGACGACCGGAAACTCCAGCCCCTTACTTTTATGGATTGTCATGATCCGCACCGTATCCGACTGTTCGTCTTCGATACTGGCCTCTCCATAGTCTACATTATATTTCTGGAGCTGCTCCATATAGCGGACAAAATGAAACAGGCCCTTGTAGCTGGCCGATTCGAAGGTCCTGGCCTTTTCAATCAGCATTTCCAGATTTGCCCGCCTCTGCTCTCCGCCAGGCATGGCAGACATCGCATTTCCGATTCCGGTCTCATCCAGAATTTTAAGGAGCAATTCATGGATCGGTGTATATGGCACGATCTTACGAAAATTTCTGATCTGCTCCAGAACAGTCATCAGCTTTCTGCTGACAGTCTCTTCTGCCTCCTCCGTCTCAGGATATCTGCTGACAGCTTCATAGAACGGCACGTCTTTACTGACGCTGCGGATCTTTGCCAGCTCTTCTTCTGAAAATCCACCGATGGGAGACGTCAGCACAGCTGCCAGTGGGAGATCCTGATCAAAATTATCCAGCACCCTCAGGTAATCTAAAAGGATCCCGATCTCTCTGGCTTTAAAGTAACCTTCCTTGGTGCCTGCATGAGCCGGGATTCCCTCTCTCCCCAGCTCTTCCACAAACACATCCGCATATCCCTGGATGCTCCGGATCAGTATGACGATATCAGAGTATTTCACCGGACGAAGAAGGCCGCTTTCTTTGTCCATCACCTGTCCTTCTTCCATCAGTCGCCGGATTCTTCCCGCAATCAGGCGTGCCTCCAGTTTCCGCTCCATCCCTTTTGCCTCATCACCCCCAGCGTCCAGCACCAGAATCTCCGTATCTGCATCCGTCCCCTCTGGATATACAGCTCCCGGGTACAGAGCCGCCTGATCATCGTAGGCAACTCCTCCCAGATCCTCTGCCATGATCTGACGAAAAATCCGGTTGGCCCCGTCCAGTACCTCCGGACGGCTGCGGAAATTTTTATGAAGATCAATCCTCTGCGTCTTGCTGTCCTCCAGGTCATAGGTGTGGAATTTCTCCATAAAAAGCTCCGGCCGGGACAGACGGAAGCGATAGATGCTTTGCTTCACGTCGCCTACCATAAAAATATTATATCTGCCCTGGGACACGGAAGAAACACTGGTAAGAATGGTCTCCTGGATCAGATTGCTGTCCTGGTATTCATCGATCATGACCTCCCTGAACTGCTGCTGATATTCTTCTGCAATGGAAGAGGGGAAAAACTTTCCGTCCTTTTTCTCAGTCAGAATCTGAAGGGCATACTGCTCCATATCTGAAAAATCGATCAGATTCTGACTCTCTTTTGCCTCCTGATATTCAGAAGCAAAAGACTCCACAAGCTCTGTCAGGACCTGAACGAACGGTCTGCAGACCTTGAGGTCGCCAAGCATTTCTTCCAGATCCTGGTAATAGTACTGTTCTTTCAGATCCTGCAGAAGCTTTTTTACTTCATCACGTACTTCTTTTACATAGGCAGCTTTTTCCTCCGACACCTCTTTTTTCCGATTTGGCGCAAGTCTGGAGAATGTAAGAGCAGCCATTTTCTTTTGAAGTCCCTCATAAGTCCTGGCCTGTTTCATCTCCTCTACCAGCCGCATATCCTGACTGATATTTCCTTCATAGGCTGCGGGGCCGTCTTCTTCCATACATACATCCAGTGCTCTTGACAGCATTTCTTCCGCATCCTTCAGATACTGTTCCGTCCTCTCTTTTATCCGTGCCGCAAGAGAGCTTTCTTCAAATGCGGCAGCATCTTCCGCTTCATATGCCCGGACGCAGTCCCTGAGCCACCCGGACGCATCCGGATAGCTCCTGGAGAATTCATAGATCTTCAGAATCCACTCCTCCAGACGCCGGTCATTTCTGGATCCGCCATAGGCCGATACAAAGTCCAGAAATTCCCTGGAGCCTTCCTGATACTTTTCCTCCAGCATATCTCTTAGTACATCCTGTCTGAGAAGCTTTAATTCTCCTTCCTCTCCTACGCGAAACCCTGGATCCAGCGTGGTGGCATGAAAATGATCGCGGATCACCGACAGGCAGAAGCTGTGGATTGTTGTAATCTGTGCATTATGGATCAAAGTCGCCTGCTGTCTTAAATGTTCACTGTCCGGATCCTCCTCCAGCTTTTTTTCGATGGCATTGCGAATCCTTTCCTTCATCTCTGCCGCAGCCGCCTCCGTAAAAGTTACGATCAGCAGTTCATCCACAGACACCGGATCTTCGTCTCTGGTCAACATCGTAATGATCCTTTCTACCAGGACCGCAGTCTTCCCAGAACCGGCCGCCGCGGATACCAGAATATTCCGGTCCCGAAGACGGATGACCTTTTGTTGTTCCTCTGTCCAGGAAACTCCCATAACTTACAATTCTCCTTTCATCGCTCCGATTGCCTCCTCCAGGCTCATTTTTCTGATTTCCCGGTATTCATAGCCCGGCAATTTCGTATCAAATCCACAGATGTTCCGATACCGGCAGTAATCGCATCCCGTCTCCTGTCCCTTCCGGTACGGTCTGGGGCTTACCTCTCCTGTCATGATCTCTTCGTGGACAGTCTGTACCTTCTGCACGGCATGCTTCATCATGATTTCAAATTCTTCTTCCGACACGGCCTTTGAAGCCCTGGAAAGGCTTCCGTTTTTATTATATTTCACCGGAGCCGCCAGAGACTCTCCCTCTCGTTTATGGTCCAGGTGCTCCAGCACCTCGTCTTTACAGTTAATCACCCCGTCTGGTTTCAGTTCCTTCAGGATCTGATCCTGGACGTCTGTGTCTTCCTCCGGCTTTTCTACCAGCGGATCCTCAATCCGGTAATAAAATACCCCGGCCGGGATCACCTCCTGTCCCGGATACTGCTTTTTCGCCATCTCCACCGCCGCATCCAGATATACCATCAGCTGCAGCTGAAGTCCATGATACAGGGCCACCACATCAAAGGCTTTTTTCCCGGTCTTGTAATCCACAACTTTAATATAGACCTTATCTTCATCCACACAGGTATCGACACGGTCAATCTTTCCACCCCGGAACCTGAGTTCATACGCCGATGGGCGGAAGTCCCCTGCAGCCAGCTGGCGAGTCAGCGCCCAGACAGTGCGCTCCAGCATCTTTTTCATTCGTACGATCATGTATTCATTGCGCGCACTGCTGTACAAAACACTGTTCCCATAGTCAGCGACCGCCGTTTCTACACTTTCGTCGATATAATCCTTACGCTCTTCTTCCGAGAGTTCAGTCCAGTCCTTTCTCTCCTTTGCCACCTTCCCGGAAAAATGCTCCAATGCCGTATGACAGATATTTCCCAGATCTACCGCCTGAAAATCATATTCCTGTCGTTCCCGGAGCCGCAGCCCATAGGTCAGGAAGTGGAAAAATGCGCAGGCCGAAAACCTTTCAATCCTGGTAATACTGTCCTCAAACTTTTCTCCGTACAGACGCTTCGCCGTCTTCTCGGTCAGTGAGTCTTCCGGGCGCTGATAAAATCCTGCTTCCAGCAGCCTGCCGATTTCCTTTTGAAAATCCTTATCCCTTCGATAACAGCGGTACAATTCCATCCAGCTTCCGGATACTCCGGCGCGGATCTTCTGCAGTCCGCTGATCCACTCTTCTATCCCAAGCTCCTTTGTCCATTCCTTTTCCACAAATGTTCTTGCTTCCTCATCCTGTACCTGGATATCCGGAAACATTTTTCGTATCTCCTGGATGAGATAAGAAGGGCGCAGGCTCTTTCCTTCCGAAGACACACGGCTGTAGAAGATTTCCAGGCGCTTTGAGGGCTTCGTCAGATTCAGATACAGATAAAACTTCTGCTCATATGCCTTTTCCTTTCCACCTGGGGATAAAGCCAGCCGCTCCTTTGTGAACCGGTCTCTGTCGCGTTCGGACAAAAGGCCTGTCCGCAGAAGGCTGCCCGGCAGATATACATCGTTTGCCCCCACAAAAAGCAAGGCTTTAATATCTTTGAGACGGGTCCGTTCCATATCGCCTGCCACCACCTGATCCGGGCTTGGCGGGATCACTCCCACCCTGGCTTCTTCCAGGCCGGCGTCCAGAAGCTTTCCATATTCCTTCAGGCTGACCGGCTCGTCTCCTAACAGCTCCACAAATTTATCAAACAGATCGATCACGATACGGTAGACCTGGGCATACTCTCTGGCCAGCGCCTGCTCCCCTCTTTCCTGGAACTCTTCTTCCTGCGCCTTTAATCTGACCTGCAGATTCTCCTGCACCATAAACTCATAGACAGCCATAGTAATATCCCGGACCGTTTTTTTGCGCTGCTTCAGTATATACATCAGTCCGTCTACTTTTTCTACCATCCGGACCCGGCAGTGATTGAATTTCTCAAGGTCTTCTTCCGTAGTCGTCTTAAGCCTTCTGATCCATCGCTCCTGCCAACGTTTGTATCCTTTTATCCCCAGACCGATCACATAATTTTCCAACGCATCCGTCTCTGCCGCCGTAAATCCTGACAGATCCGTCCGCAGAAAACGAAAGACACTTTCAATGGTAAAATTCTGCTCTGCCATATTTAAAAGGCTTCGGATATATTCCACAAAGGGATTTAACAGGATGCTCTTTTTCTGATCCAGAAACACCGGGATCTCGTACAGATCGAAGGCCCGTTTCAGATAATCTCCATAGGCATTCATATCGCTGACGATCACGCCGATCTCCCGGTAACGATAATGTTCTTTTCTCACCAGAGCCCGTATCCTGCCTGCCGCCGCCATCGCCTCTTCTCTGGGATTCCTGGCCACATGGAGACTCACCGCCTTCTGTTCTCCCTGATAGGTACTCTTTCCGGCGGAATCTTTCTTGTAATAGCGGAACAGATTTCTCTCCAGAAATGCCATGGGCGGATTATCCCGGAAACGGCGTACCGGCATATCAAACAGCCGTATCGGATCTAAGATCTGGATTCCGGCCTGCTTTGCCAGTTCTGTCAGGGTGGAAGTCATATGTTTACTCAGTGCAAAGAGCTGATAGGGATGCCGGTAAGTAAACGGGTCCTCCCTCTCATCTATGGTCACCGTCACGCAGACCTTCCGGCAGGTTTTTAAAAGTTCCAGCAGCAGGCGGTTCTGAACCGGCGTAAATCCGGTGAACCCGTCCAGGACAACGGTACTGTTCTTAAGCATTTCTGAATTTGGCACCTCACGGCTTAATACATCCAACAGCTCTTCCTTAGTGATATAACGGCTTTCCAGATACTCCTGAAATCCCTGATACAGAATCTTAAGGTCGCCAAGCTTATAATAAAGCCTGGAGCTTTCTCCTGCCGATTCCATCACCTTTTCAATCTCTTCTTCACCGATATCGTACTGGGTAAACTCAGAAATAACAGACTTTACTTCACTGATATAGCCCAGCTTTTTCATGTTTCCCTTCAGGATACGGAGCTTATCTTCATAATCTCCGGCAATCTTGCGCAGGATCAGGTTCTTTCCCTCATCGTCCAGCACCGGCAGGTTTCCTCCACCGGTCTCTTCAAACACACGGTATGCCATTCTCCCGAAGCTTAAGACGTCAATATTCATGATCCCGCGGCGAGGATGCATGCTCACCAGATCCTTCTGGGTCTGCATAGTGAACTGCTCCGGCACCAGCACCAGAAATTTCTGTTCCGGATGCTCCATAGATTCCCGGATCACGCTTTGATACAGTTCATAAGATTTTCCAGAGCCTGATGGCCCGAAGATGAATTGTAATGCCATAATTCCTCCCGATGTCAAAAGAATTCTTGTTTCATTCTATCACGATATTTTTCAACCCACAATGTACTTTAAAAAAGAAAGATGCCGCCGAGCCGGTTTCTCTCACCTTTGCCCTGGCAGCATCTTCTGTTATTTTTCATTTTATGCATTCCGCAGTTTTTCGGTAAATTCATTGCTAAGCGTAAGCTTTGCAACGTAGAATACGTCTCCCGTCATATAGACATTCCAGTCATCCTCGATCTCTACCTGCAGGTCTCCGCCGGGCATGTGGACGATAACCTTGCTATTGGTCATACCAAGCTTATAGGCCACGCCCGCCGCCGCACAGGCCCCGGTTCCAGAAGCCAGCGTATATCCGGCGCCTCTCTCATAAATCTCAATCGCCACATGTTCTTTGTCGATCACCTTCATGATCTGGGTATTGATCCGGTTCGGGAAATACCTGGCAATCTCTGCATAGTCTCCGATCTTGCAAACCAGAGGCTTCGAAATCTCACGCATCGGGATCACGCAGTGCGGATTCCCGATAGACACACAGGTAACCGGATAAAGGGTGCGGCCAAACACCATATCCTCATTGATTACCTCCCGTCGTTCCCCTGTCACCGGGATGTCATCGCTCCAGAAGGAAAGCTTCCCCATGGATACTCTTAACCGGCTGCCGTCCTCATTTAAAAACGCCACTTCCACCGGGCCGTTTCCCGTATACAACGTAAAATGCTTTTTCTGCACATAACTTGCATCCTTCAGATACTTGGCAAAAATCCGGACTCCGTTTCCACTGGTCTCCGACTCACTTCCATCCGGATTCCACACCTTTACATACATGCCGTCTTCCTTCAGAACCGGTCCCTCCAGCACACCATCCGATCCAAGGCCCTCATTCCGGTCACAGATCAGCTTCACATTCTCCGGCGTCAGCTCCAGCTCATTCTTGTTCGGATCAAACACCACATAATCATTCCCAAGTCCATGATACCTCTGTAAAACAACCTTCATAACATAACCTCCGAAAATTACGGTTTTTCACCTTCTTTTCTTATCATAACAGGCATTATTTCCCAATACAAGGTCAAATCCTGCCATGTATCTTGCAAATCCTGCCCTTTCATGGTAAATTGGGGACGTACCCCAACTGCAAAGGGGTACGTCCCCAATCGGAGGTTTTATGGAAAATTATACAAAAAAAGGCTACCTCAACAGTGAGTTCCGGCTGTTTCATCTGACGGACCGGGAAACGAAAGAGGTCGCCTATCATTATCATGATTTTGACAAGATTACGATTGTTATTAAGGGTAAGGTCAGTTATATGATCGAGGGAAAGTCGTATGAGCTGCAGCCGTATGATATCGTGCTGGTACGCCACAATGATATTCACCGGCTCTCGGTGGATAATTCGGAGGTGTATGAGCGGATCATTGTCTATATCTCGCCGAATTTTATGGATGCGTATCAGACGGATTCTTATGACCTGAGCTACTGCTTCCACAAGGCCGAGCTGGAGCATTCGAATGTGCTGCGGATCCCTTCGCTGGAGAAAAGTTCTCTGTTTCGTTCGATTACCCGGCTGGAACATTCTTTTTCGGATGATGGCTATGCAGCGGATCTCTACCGCCAGGTGTTGTTTCTGGAGTTCATGATCCATTTAAACCGGGCCGCCCGGAAAAACCGGCTGGAATTCATAGACACCCAGGACTACAACCCAAAGATTCAGGATATTCTCAGATACGTGAACGGTCATCTTGCTGACGATCTATCGATTGATACGCTTTCTGGAAAATTTTATATCAGCAAATATTATATGATGAGACTATTCAAGCAGGAAACCGGCTGTACACTGGGTCAGTATATTACCCAGAAGCGGCTCCTGCTTGCAAAGGAACTGATCTTATCCGGCGTGCCGGGCACGCAGGCCTGTTTCGATTGTGGATTCCGGGATTATTCTACTTTTTCCCGGGCTTATAAAAAGCAGTTTCAGGAATCTCCTAGGGAAACCTTTACATTTTCATAGATTTCCACCGGTACATAGGCCTGTACATAGATACCATCTTCCCGGTATTCCTCAGACTGCAGTTCTCCAAACTTACGGATCAGCTGGAGCTTGGACACCTCCTGATAAGAATAAAGATTCTCAATATAAATCTTTTTCTGCCGGAGGACTGCCTCAATCGTCTGAAGCAGTTCTTCTATCCCTTCTCCCGTCCTGGCCGAGATCCTCACCGTATAATCTGCCCGGAAGTCCCTGGCCATCTGCTCGCATCCCGGTTTGTCCTGCTTGTTAAATATGGTGATCACCGGTTTATCTGTGACCTCCAGGTTCTGCAGCGTCTCATATACCGTATACATCTGCTGGTCCATCTGCTCGCTGGAGGCATCTACTACATGAAGGATCAGATCTGCATATCTTGCTTCTTCCAGTGTACTTCTGAATGCATCAATGAGATGGTGGGGCAGCTTTCTGATAAATCCCACCGTATCTGTCAGGAGAATTTCCTGTCCGCTTGGCAGCTTTCTCTCCCTGGTTGTCGGATCCAGCGTGGCAAACAGCTTATCTTCCGCCAGGATCTGTGCCCCGGTCAGAGTATTGAGAAGCGTAGACTTTCCGGCATTTGTATACCCCACGATCGCTGCCACCGGAATATGACTTCTGCTGCGCTGCTCCCTCGTCACCTCACGGTGCCGCTTTACATCCTTTAACTCCCGGTTCAGCTGCGCAATCCGGCTCTTGATCAGACGCCGGTCAATCTCCAGCTTCTTTTCTCCCGGCCCCCTGGTACCAATCCCGCCGCCCAGCCGCGAAAGAGATGTACCAAACCCGGTCAGTCTGGTCTGCCGGTACTTCAGCTGTGCAAGCTCCACCTGGATTTTCCCTTCACTGGTGGAGGCCCTGCCCGCAAAAATATCCAGAATGATCAGCGTCCGGTCCATGACCTTTGTATCCAGTTCATCCTGCAGATTTTTCATCTGAACGGGAGAAAGCTCGTCATCACAAACAATACCTGTTGCGTCTGACTCCCACAACAGGTCCTTAATCTCTTCTATCTTTCCTTTTCCCACATACGTTGCCGGGTGCACCTGCTCCCGGCTCTGGATCACGATCCCCGCCGTCTCTGCTCCGGCGGTGGATACCAGATCCTTCAGCTCATCCAGTGATCTTCTGGCCTCGTCCTGGTCTGTCAGGCTGACGCCCACCAGGATCACCCGTTCTTTTTCCTTCTCCAAATCAATCATGATCTCGTCTCCAGAAAAGTCATCTCTTTCTGCGCGGCCTCATCATCCGGATATTCCTCCAGATATTCCTCCAGCTTAGCCCTGGCGCTTTCCCAGTCTTCCATCTGCTCATAAGCCGCGATCACATTAAACTTCATTTCCTGTACTAACTCGTCACTGCTATCCTCCTGGCTGATTCCAAGGTTGAAATAATTCAGCGCCGAAGACGCATCGTCCAGTTTCAGCGCACAGCATCCGATAAAATTATAAATCGTCCCCGTCTTCTTGGCACCATTGTCCAGTGCATTCATGAACGCTTCCCTGGCTCCTTCATAGTCTTCCTGTTCCCACTTTGCAATGCCGATTCCACGGTAGGCATCTCCCGGATTATCATCCTTGTCCACCGCCTTCTGAAACTCTTCAATTGCCTGATCATACTTTTCTTCCTGAAGATATTCCAGCCCCTTTTCCGAAGCCGAAGAACATCCCGTAACAAAAATGGCCGCCAGCATCACAGCCATGATTACAGCTTTCATTCTCATACTGCTACATCCTTTAATACTTTTTATACCTGATACCTGACTACCCACACAGCATTTACAATGACAACGAACATCACTCCTACTTCTGCAAGAATCGCTTCCCACATGCCAAAATAGCCCACCGCCGCAAGAATCAGGATCAGCACCTTTACCACAAGTGCAAACGTGATATTCTGATTGACAACTCTTAACGTCTCTTTTGCGATCTTAATGGCATCCACGATCCTTGGCAGCTCATCCTCCATCAGGATAATGTCTGCCGCTTCAATAGCTGCCGCCGAGCCCAGAGCTCCCATGGCAATTCCCACATCCGCTCTTGCCAGTACCGGCGCATCATTGATCCCGTCACCAACACACACCAGCCGCTCGCCGCCGTCCTGCAGGCTCATAAAATCCTCCAGCTGTTCCAGCTTATCTTCCGGCATCAGATTGGTATAAGCATAATCCATTTTCAGCTCTTTTGCAACCTCTCTGCTGGCGCTCTCCGTGTCACCGGTCAGCATCACCAGCACGGCCCTGCATTTTTCTCTCAGATACTGGAGCGTATCCTTCGCATCCGCTTTCACCCGGTCTGCGATCAGGATATACCCGGCATACTTATCGCCCACAGCTACATATACCGGAGTTCCTGCACGCTTCACTTCGTCACAGACTATATTCTGCCGCTCCATCAGCCTTTTATTACCTATATAGATACGATTTCCCTCAAATGTTGCATTGACTCCGAACCCCGGAATCTCTCTCATCCGGTATACCTTCGTCTCCTGAATTTCTCCCTGGTAAGCTTCCTTCAATGACTGGGCAATGGGATGGTTTGAGTGACATTCCACATGGGCTGCGATCCGAAGCAGCTCCTGGTCTGTCATTCCGACCGGCTTTACCTCTGCCACATGGAAGACTCCCTCTGTCAGTGTCCCCGTTTTATCAAAAATAAATGTATCTGCCTTTGCCAGATCTTCCAGATAGTTGCCGCCTTTTACCACGATCCCGTGACGCGCCGCAGATGCGATCCCGCCAAGGAACGCAATTGGCACTGACATGACAAGTCCCGTTGGGCACGCAATGATCAGGAAAATCAGCCCACGGTAAATCCAGGTACTCCAGTTTCCATAGGAGAAGGTAAGCGGCGGATAAATCATCACGGCCAGTGAACAGATCAGCATAACAGGTACATAGGCCCTGGAAAACCGCGTGACAAAGTTCTCACTTCCCGCCTTCTGGTTCTGTGCGTCCTCCACCATCTCCATGATCCGCGAAACCGTAGAATCACTGTAAAGCGCAGTAACCTTTGCTTCGATCACACCGCTTAAATTGATACACCCGCTGAAAATCCGGTCCCCCGGCCACGCCGCCTGCGGAACCGCCTCACCCGTCAGCGCCTTGGTATCGATGCTGGTCGTCCCGGACGTCACGATTGCATCCACCGGGATTCTCTCCCCCGGACGAATCACAATCGTATGCCCGATCTTAAGTGCCGAAGGATCCACTTTAAATTCCTTCCCCCGTACTTTTCTGGTGGCATATTCCGGACGGATATTGATCAGACTCTCAATCGAACGCTTGGCGTTGTCGGTTGTATAAGTCTCAAACATCATTCCTAATTCAAACAAAAGCATGACCAGAACACCTTCGGCATACCGCCCTATGCCGAAAGCTCCGATGGTGGCAAGGATCATCAGCGTATACTCTGTCAGAAACTTCTTCTGCATCAGATTTTCTTCCAGCTTTTTAAAAGCGTCAAATCCTATCAACAGATATGCAGCTAAAAACCATATAAACCTGACCATATCCGGGAGCATGTAATGCGCAGTCACGCCGGCCGCACACAGATAAACCACAACTCCCGCCCCATAGATCAGACCTCTTATCTTTAATTCCCTAGTCATACTTCGATTCCTTTTTCATAACTATACATATTTATTCAGAAATATGCTCCATCCCCTGGCTGATGATCGACTGGATATGGCCGTCGGCCAGCGAATAAAACACCGTCTTTCCCTCTCTGCGGTTCTTCACCAGCTTCATCTGCTTTAACAGCCGCAGCTGATGCGAGATCGCCGACTGCGTCATCCCCAGCACTTCTGCAAGATCACACACACACATTTCCGTCTCCAGAAGCACGCACAGCATCTTAACTCTGGTGGCATCTGCAAAAACCTTATAAAAATCCGCCAGTTCTTCTAAGGTCTGCTCCTTCGGCATCTTTTCCCTGGCAGTCTGAACAGCCGCTTCATGGATGTAAGTCACGTCACAGCATTCTACTTCCTGCTTTTTCATCAGTCTCACCCTTTCAAATGAACAGTTGCTCATTTAATAATTATGCCAAATGGTGCATGTGATTGCAACCATTTGGCATAAAATGAAACGAAAATTAATACTTTTGTAACGATTCTACTCAATCTGCCAGTCAATGGGCTCCACCCCATGGGCTTCCAGAAATGCATTGGTCTGGCTGAAGGGCCTGCTGCCGAAAAAACCGCGGTAAGCTGACAGCGGGCTTGGATGGGGCGCTTTTAAGATCAAGTGGTTGGGATTATTCAACATCCGGGCCTTTCTTTGTGCCGGGCTGCCCCATAAAATAAACACGATCGGGCGATCCTGCGTATTCAGCGCCCGGATCGCGGCGTCTGTGAACTCCTCCCATCCGATATCCCGGTGGGAATTCGCCTGGTGCGCCCGCACGGTAAGCACGGTGTTCAGCATCAGCACTCCCTGCTCGGCCCATTTTGTCAGGCATCCGTGATTTGGTATCGTACATCCCAGGTCATCGTGCAGCTCCTGATAGATATTCACCAGCGAAGGCGGTATCTCCACGCCTTTCTTCACAGAAAAGCAAAGGCCGTGGGCCTGCCCCACATTATGATAGGGATCCTGCCCCAGGATCACTGCCTTCACCTTATGAAGAGGCGTCAGATGAAATGCATTAAAAATATCATCTGCCGGCGGGAAAATCTGTCTTGTCCGATACTCTTGATTTACTGTCTCAAACAACTTTTTATAATATGGCTTCTTAAATTCCTCTTTCAGAGCATCCAGCCAGTCATTATTGATCGCTCCCATGCTTTTCCTCCTTACAGCCTCACCGGCACTCCTCTGTCCCGAAGATATTGTTTTACTTCCCGGATCTCCAGTTCCTTATAGTGAAACAGTGACGCCGCAAGCGCTGCATCTGCCTTTCCTTCTGTCAGGGCATCATAAAAATGCTCCAGTGTCCCGGCGCCTCCGGAAGCAATCACCGGAATATTTACCGTCTCTGCGATCGCTTTCGTCAGTTCCAGGTCATATCCGGCCTTTGTCCCATCACAGTCCATGCTAGTCAGAAGGATTTCTCCTGCACCCAGCTTTTCTACCTTCGCCGCCCATTCCACTGCGTCAATCCCTACATCGATCCTTCCGCCGTTCTTATAGATATTCCACCCGGAGCCGTCCGCGCGTCTCCTTGCGTCAATCGCAACCACCACGCATTGGCTGCCGAATTTGTCTGCCGCCTCCGAGATCAGTTCCGGTGTGTTGATCGCCGATGAATTGATTGAAATCTTGTCTGCGCCCTCCCTGAGCAATGTCCGAAAATCTTCCACCGTACGGATCCCTCCGCCAACGGTAAACGGAATGAACACACATTTTGCGACTTCGCGCACGAGATCGACCACAGTTTCACGGGCATCCGAGGATGCGGTA